>Ga0214473_10001391_pt1 | contig 32113 bp, 29 predicted proteins | sample RVTome_7_FD_203509 | JGI IMG/M metagenome (GOLD analysis project Ga0214473, IMG submission 203509) | Soil microbial communities from uranium-contaminated site in the Upper Colorado River Basin, Wyoming, United States - RVT98D197 | ecosystem: Environmental > Terrestrial > Soil > Contaminated >...
GAAACGTTTGCATTCCTCGCTGGGCTATCGACCGCCGGACGAATTCGAGGCTCTGCTGAAGAACGAAACCATGAACCGCCAAACTGTCCTAACCTAAACGGTCCAAGGAAAGGGGTTCATTCCATACACTCTCTTCAACAGATCTGATGTGACACCAATGTAAAGCGTTCCGTTCTTCTTGCTGGCCATTATATAGACATTTGAGGCTTTCATGGATAAAGACCTGGATTCCTGCTTTCGCAGGAATGACGGAGTCTGGAGACGCCGCTCGCAAACATACTTTGCACCGTCCAGAACACTCCGACGACGAAGAGAACGTCATTCCCGCGGAAGCGGGAATCCATCTTCGGCCCGGGAGGCAAGGTCGCCGATTGAAGGGAGCGTTGAGCCGGTTGTCCCGGAAACACCTGTCGACTTGAGAGTAGATCGGAGCGTAGACGCGAAGCGACGACACCATCGACTGAACTGGTCTGCATCCAAGAATGCCTGGTCTTCACTATTATCCCGCCGTGCGAATCTAGACGCAATGTCGCCTTTCGTCAACCATATTCCAAACCTTAAGGTAACCAGTGACTCCCCGCGAAGGTAGTGTCGAAGATTGAGCCCGCCCCGATTTATCACTGGCGTTTCACCAACCACCCCCTATATTTCCACGCATGACTGAGGATGTGTTTGCCAGAATCAAGCGGGGTGAGTTCTTCCTGATCGCCGGGCCGTGCGTGATCGAGTCGGAGTCGCTCTGTCTGAAGGTGGCCGGTGCCGTGGCGGCCTTGGCGGAGCGTTACAACCTGCCGTATATCTTCAAAAGCTCCTACATGAAAGCCAACCGTACCTCAGTCGACTCTCCCACCGGGCCGGGACTGCACGAGGGTCTGCGCATTCTTCAGAAAGTCAAGAGCGAGACCGGGCAGCCGGTGCTGACCGATGTACACGAGACCTCCGAAGTCGCCGCGGTGGCCGAGGTGGTCGATATCCTGCAGATCCCCGCCTTTCTATGCCGCCAGACGGCGCTGATCCGCACGGCGGCGCGAACCGGCCGCTGGATCAACATCAAGAAGGGCCAGTTCATGGCGCCGGAGGACATGGCCAAAGCGGCGGCCAAGGCCGACTCGGACAAGGTGATGCTGACCGAACGCGGAACCACTTTCGGCTACCACAACCTGGTGGTGGACTTCCGCTCGCTGCTGATAATGAAAGAGACCGGCCGACCGGTCGTGTTCGACGCCACCCATTCATTGCAGCTTCCCTCCGGCGGCGGGTCGGTGTCGAGCGGCCGACCGGAGTTCGTGATACCGATGGCGAGGGCGGCGGCGGCCATCGGCATCGACGGCCTGTTCGTTGAGACCCATCCCAGACCGTCCGAGGCGCTCTCCGACACCGGCGCCATGCTGCCCTTAGATCAGATGGAGTCGTTGCTGGAAGCTGTAACATCGATCAGACAGGCGGTGAGGTGAGAAGGTAATGGCGCGGCTGACGCGAGAACAGTTCATCCAGCGGCTGAGCGGCATTAAGCTCCTGGCGCTCGACGTGGATGGCGTCCTGACCGATGACAGTTTGTATTTCGGCTCCGACGGTTTCGAACTCAAGCGATTCAATATCTCCGACGGTTTCTTCATGGCGCTCTCGATGCGCGCGGGGCTGGAGCTGGCTGTGGTCTCCGGTCGCCACTCGGCCGCGACCGACGCCCGCATGCAAGACCTCGGTGTCAAGCACGTCCTGCAAGGCAAGAAGAACAAGGTGATGCAGATTCAGCCGCTTCTGGAAGAACTGGACCTGGAGTTTTCAGACATCGCCTTTGTCGGCAATGAGATTCTGGATATCGGGCTGGCGCGGCGGGTCGGGTTGTCGATTGCCGTGGCCGACAGTGCCAGAGAGTTGATCGATGTCGTGGATTACGTCACCGAGAAAAACGGCGGTTGCGGTGCGGTGCGCGAAGTGCTCGAAGCGTATTTCGCAGCGATCGGTAGAAGTCCGCTGGATTTGATCCCATGAGCGAGTTGAGGAAGTACGCGCAGGAAGTGATCCGGACGGAGGCGGCGGCCGTGGAGGGTCTGGCCGAGCGGTTGGATGACAATTTCGACCGGGCGGTCCAGGCCATACTCGATTGTAAGGGGCGAGTGATCGTGGCCGGCATGGGCAAGTCGGGGCTGATCGGCAAGAAGATCGCCGCTACTTTCAACTCCACCGGGATCGCGTCGTTTTTTTTGCACCCGGCCGAGGCGATGCACGGCGACCTGGGGTTGATGCGCTCCGACGACATCCTGCTGCTGGTATCTAAATCGGGACACATGGGGGAATCCGAAACATTGGTCGCGGCGGCTCAACGGCTGGGGATAACGATGATCCTCCTGGGCGGCACGATGACCTCGGAACTGGCCGAGCGGGCCGATATCGTGCTGGACTGCTCGGTAGAGCGCGAGGCCTGCCCCAATAATCTGGTACCGACCTCCTCGTCAACGGCGGCCTTGGTGATGGGGGATGCCTTGGCTTTGGCGCTTTTGAAGGCGCGACGGTTCGGGCCGGATGATTTGGCCGGGCTGCACCCGGGCGGCTTCTTGGGACAGCGTTTGCTCTTGCGGGTTTCGGAGCGGCACCACACCGGCGACGCCGTGCCGCTGGTGACGCCCGACGCCACCATGCGAGAGATGATAGTCGAGATGACTTCCAAGCGTCTCGGCTGTGTTCTGATGAAAGACGCCCAGGGACGACCCAGCGGCATTTTCACCGACGGCGATCTCCGCCGCCTGGTCGAGAAGCAGGTCGAGTTCTCGGGTTTGACCGCCGCCGGGACGATGCAGACGGCGCCCAAGACCATCTCATCGCGGGCGCTGCTCGACGCCGCGCTGGCCTTGATGGAAAAACACTCGATCACGCAGTTGGCGACAGTCGATAAATCCGGTATGCTGGTCGGTATTATCCATCTGCACGATATTCTGAAATCCAAACTGGTCTAACGATGAAGCTGAGCAAACGGCTCAAACGTGGCGCGACTTATCTCTTTGCCCGCGCTCTGGCCGATCTGCTTGACCGCGTGCCCCGGCGCCTGGCGCTCTTTTTTGGCGCCGCGGCCGGGTTAGGCGCTTGGGGAATGTTGCCCCGGGATCGTTATCGAATATCGAGGCATCTTTCGCTTGTCTACGGTGACCGCCTCTCGCACGAGGAACGGGCCGCTATCGGACGCAGTTTCTTCATCAACTCCGGTAAGAACCTGGCCGACCTGCTGCGCTGCCGTAAGCACTACCATCGGGAGATCAAACCTCTGATATCGGCGGAGGGGCTTCAATACTTCGACCGCGCTTACCAGCGGGGCCGGGGCGTCGTCGGGGTCACCGGCCATATCGGTAATTTCGAACTGCTGGCCGTATACTTCGCCTCGCTGGGCTATAAAGCCGCCGCCGTCGGTCGCGAGATGTACGACCGACGCTTGGACGAACTACTGGTGGCGCAGCGCGAGGCGTTGGGCGTGACCAACATTGCCACCACCGACTCGCCGCGCCTCATAATCGGATGGCTCAAAGAGGGGGGCGTATTGGGGGTGCTGATCGACATCGATTCCATTCGCGTGCGCAGCGAGTTCGTGACAGTGTTCGGACGGCCGGCGCTCACGCCGATCGGGCAGACGATCATCGGTCTCAAAACCGACGCTGCCTTCGTTCCCGTGGCCTGCGTCCGCACCGACGACAACCGCTACCACGTCATCGTGCGACCGGAGATTAAAATCGAACCCAGCGGAGACTTCGACCACGACGTAAAACAGGTAACAGCCGCGTGCAGTCGCGAACTGGAGGGAATTATCGAGCGATACCCCGACCAGTGGATCTGGCTGAAAAACCGCTGGTTGACTCCGCCGCCGAAAGAGACTTGACATTCCTGCGTTAATTCCGACCTTACCGGCCGATATACGTATAAGAAAATGGATGTTATGCGAACGACGCTGTTGACATATCTGACGACCACCCTGATTCTTCTAGCCGGGTGCAACTCTGAAGACTCACCGCGATCCGGCCAAGGCAGCGCCGCCGACAGCAGTCAGTTGCCGGACTCGGAATTGGGGCGGGCCAGGGTCTACCTGTATGAAGGCGGTCGCGTCACCACCGAGATTCTGTCGGAACGGATCATCGAATTCGAGCCGTTGGATTCCTCCGTGTCCTACGGCGTTCATGTCACCACCTATGATTCCGTGGGCAAAGCGAACGGCTGGGTGATAGCCGACTCGGCGGTGGTTCGGGAGAAATCCGGGTTGCTGGATCTGTTCGGCCACGTCATCCTGGTCAACGAGAGACAGACCCGGCTCAAAACCGAATACCTGCGCTGGAGCTCGGAGACCGACCGGATGGAGACCGATTCATTCGTTGACATCATGAGGGATGAAGACTGGGTAACCGGATGGGGGCTGGAGGCGGACGGGAACCTCAACTGGTACCATATCAAGAAAGTCGAAGAGGTCCACGGCGACCTGTCCAACATCGGCACATTCGGGGAACCGTAGTCGCGCCGTCAGCGATCACCCTGCACTATTCTCTTCTGTCGCACTTTACCGGCGATATCCTTTACAACGCTCAGAGACCGCCCGGTGAACGGGTCCTTGCCGGTGTGATACATCACGGCCGACCAGGTCGACGGCAGGGGGGTGAACACCTGCACCTGTTGCGGGTTGAGTTTCAGAACGCTGCCGACGAAATCCTTAAGTTTCATCATGTCGGCGTCGGAGCAGCCGGGGTGCGCCGCGATCAGATAGTAGGTGAGATATTGCTTCTTGCCGGCGCGCCGAGTCGCCTCAAGAAACAACCGACGAAACTCCACCAGAGCTTGCCGACCCGGCTTGCCCATGAGATTGAGCACTGAATCCTCGGAATGCTCGGGCGCCAGCTTGAGTTGACCGGAGACATGATGCCCCACCAGTTCGTTTAGGTAAGCATGACCATGACGCCGATCGGCCAGCACCATGTCGTGGCGAAGACCGGACGCCACGAACACTTTCCGGACGCCTTCAATACCGCGCAGTTTCCGAAGTAGCTCAAGCTGCGGATTGTGATCCACCTTCAGAGTGCGGCAGACCTCCGGATGGAGACAGCGTTTGTCCGGACACATCCCATTGGTCAGCTTCTTCTTGCACTCGAAACCGTACATGTTGGCGGTGGGGCCGCCGACGTCCGAGATGATCCCCTTGAAATCGGGACGCCGCACCAGACGTCGCGCCTCCCGCACGATCGAGGCGGCCGAGCGCCAGGTGACCGTCCAGCCCTGATGCACCGTGATCCCGCAGAAGTTGCACTCACCGTAACAGCCGCGGTGAGTCACGAGCGAAAACTTGATGGTCTCCAGCGCCTTTACTTGACCGCGCTTCTGATAAAAAGGGTGCTGTTCGAGTTGATAATCCAACTCATGCACGCGGTCGAGCGCTCGTTGACTCAGCGGCGGCGGCGGCGGGTTCTGAATCAAATAGCGCGTGTCCTGCCGCTGGGCCAACGTGCGGCCGGTGATGTGGTCGTTGTTCTGGTAGAAAACACGAAACATGTCGGTGAACGCCTGGTGGTCGGCGGCGACCGCATCGAATGACGGCAACTCGATCACGTCAGGAGTCGCCTCACCCGCAATGTAGCACACGCCCCGCATGTCGTCGACCGGTGTGTTGTCCCTGAGACGCTGCGCCAACGCCACGACGCTCTGGTCGGCCATGCCGTAGAGAAGATAATCGGCTTTGGCGTCAAACAGAATGGATCGCCGAATCTTGTCCGAGTGAAAGTCGTACTGGGCGACGCGGCGCAGCGAAGCCTCGACGCCGCCCAGCACGATCGGTCGCGTGTTCTTGAAGTGCCGGCGGATGAGGTTGCCATAGACGATCACGGCGCGGTCGGGACGACGATCATTGCGACCGCCGGGCGTAAAATCATCAGAGCGTCGTTTGCGACCGGTGGCCGTATAGTTGGCCACCATCGAATCAACCGATCCTCCCGTGACACCCCAAAATAGCCGTGGCTCGCCGAGGCGCGCGATGTCACGCCCGCTGCTGACATCAGGCTGGGCGATGATACCGACGCGGAAACCGGCGTCATAAAGCACCCGCGCGATAACGGCGGCGCCGATAAACGGACTGTCGATGTAACTGTCGCCGGTCACCAGGACGACATCGAGCGCCGTCCAGCCGTAAGCTTGCAGTTCTGCCTGGGTGGTGGGGAGGAACATTGGATAGATGATCCGTTAATTCTTCGCGTTGACCGTTCACATATTCGGCTCTATGTAGACGCCGCGGTCGATGCCGGGAAGTAGGCCGCCACCGGATCGTGCAGCATGAACTCCGGCCAGGCCACAGTCGACATGCGGGAGTTCTGCGCCCGCAGGGCGGGATGCTGGTCGACGGTGACGACACGGAAGGGGGCTGGGTTCATCACGATGGCACTTCTTCAATCACCGAACTGCCGGACTCACCCCCGATGATTGCCCACGACTCGTGCAGACGCAGCCGACCGTCGGGGAGGAGTTCCGGAACGGAGAGACATTTTCCGCTGACGAAATCACTGTCGCAGTTCAGATACTGCCACACCATGGCGAGGCGGTCATCGTCGAGCACGTCGGCCACGAGCGTGCCGAACCTCACCCGCCCTCCCTCGAAGGTTCCCCACACGGTGCGGTCCTTTTGTCGGTAGTGGAACCGCACGTCTTCGGTCAGGTCGCCGTCGTCGTAGTTGACCACACCGACAAAGCGCTTGTCATGGTATGAAACGGTCATGGCTGACATACCGTTAGCATCTGGGTGGCGGTTTGAACCGGCGACGGCATGCCAAGGTCATGTTTCGTCACTCCCGGACCAACAGCACGTTGACGGCCTTGACCTTGACGCCGACCGTGTCTCCCTCTTTGAGACCGAGATCGGCGAGCGACTCAAGGGTCATGACCGAGTTCATCTCGCCGCCGGTAACGTCGAGGCGCACCTGGCACATTACGCCGCCGCGCTTGATCTCCGTCACCTTACCGCTCAGTTGATTGCGCGCACCGAATCTCATTAAACGTCCTTTCAACCACAGGATTGTAGTACGGCAAAAGGAAACGCCCGGTCCCAGGTGTGTCAATCAAAAGATAGCGCCAGGACCAAACCCACTCAGACAGGAGTGTTGAAAAACCCCAGACAACGTCATTGCGAGGCCGCGCCCATTGCGTGGCCGCGGCAATCTCATCCGGGTGGCGGAACTGAGGTATGAGGTTGCCGCGCTCCCTACGACCCGAGTGTCTTCGGTCGCTCACAATGACGGACAATGGAACTTTGTCAACAAGCGCCGGGCGGGGGATCGAATAGCATCCCGCTTGCGAGGTAGGAGGTTTTGTTAATAGTTGCTTGCACCGGACGCGGAGCGCTTATTGCCGGACGACAGCAAGGAGTCTTTATGATCGAAGCGTTAAACCTGACCAAACTGTTCAAAGGCAAGAAACGGGGTGAAATCCGGGCCGTCGACAACGTGTCATTCACCTGTCGGCCGGGCGAGGTCTATGGCCTGCTGGGTCCCAACGGCGCCGGCAAAACCACCACCCTGCGCATGCTCTCAACCGCCCTGAAGCCGACCGGCGGGACGGCCCTCATAAACGGAACCGACGTCGTCAAAGAACCTCAAAAAGTGCGCGCCCAGGTGGGGTTTCTTTCGGGCAACACCGGCTTGTACGGCCGCTTATCCCCTCGCGAAATGGTCACCTACTTCGGCCGTCTCTACGGCATGACGCCCGAGGCCATCAACAAAAGAATCGAGAAGCTCTTCACCATGCTGGCTATGCAGTCGTTCGCCGACGGCCGCAATGAAAAACTCTCTACCGGCATGAAGCAGAAAGTCTCAATCGCCCGCACCGTCGTCCATGACCCACCTACGATGGTCTTCGACGAACCGACGACCGGTCTGGACGTGATCAGTTCGCGCACCATCGTCGACTTTATCAGACAGTGTCGCGATGAGGGGAAGACGGTGATCTTCTCGACACACATCATGAGCGAGGCGATGCGGCTTTGTGATAAGATCGGGATTATCCACAAGGGGAGGATGTTTTACGAGGGTACGGTCCAGCAGGCGCTCGATCAAACCTCGACCACCAATCTGGAAAGCGCCTTTATCAAGATCGTGGGGGAAGAGTCGTGAAGATATCAAACGTTGTCACCATATTTCGAAAAGAGATCACCGACACCCTGCGCGACCGGCGCACGTTGGTGTTCATGCTGCTGATTCCGCTGGCGGCCATCCCGCTGTTGATGATGGGCATGTCGAAGCTGATGATCAGCCAGATCAGCAAGATGGAAGAGACGGCATCGAGAATCGTAATCACCGGGCGCGGATGGCTCCCCGGCGAATTGGACAGCATGCTTGAGGCGGCCTCCAATTTCACAATCGTGGACTCATCGGAGTTCGCCGACACTGGTCTGGTCGAGGCGCTGCGCATGGGACGGTACGAGGCGCTGGTAGCGGTTCCGGATAGTTTCGCCGCCTATTTGGATGACGGACGTCAAGGCCGTATCGAAATCAAATGCGACCGGGCTGAGTTGGCCGGGGAGCAGGCCGAGGATCGCCTGGTCGACCTGTTCGACGAGTATCAGGAGTTACTGGTCAAGCAGCGTCTCGCTTTGCACGACATCGACGCCGCCATTCTGGAGCCGTTCGAGGTCAACCGCGAAAACGTGGCCCCGATGCAGAAGATGGTCGGCGAGAAGCTCGGTATGATGCTGCCCTATCTGATAATCATTATGTGTTTCATGGGCGCCATGTATCCGGCTATCGACCTGGCCGCCGGCGAGAAAGAGCGCGGCACGCTGGAGACGTTGCTGGTGTCGCCGGCCACACGCGGCGAGTTCGTGGTCGGCAAGTATCTGGTCGTGCTCACCACCGGGCTGGTGGCGGCCCTGCTGTCGCTGGGCAGTCTGGTGTTCTCGGTCAAATACATGGTCCACTCATTAGTGGCGCAGGTCGGCGAGATGCTGGCGATGGAACTTGAACCGACTACCGTGCTGCTGGTGGCCCTGATCATACTTCCGCTGGTGGGTATTTTCGCCGGCGTTCTCATGTCCGTGTCGATCTTCGCGCGTTCGTTCAAAGAGGCGCAGAGCTACGTGACGGCGTTGAACATGGCGGTGATCCTGCCGGCTTTTGTTTCGATCCTGCCGGGCGTCGAACTCACTTACACCTTGTCGATGATCCCGGTGGTGAACGCCAGTCTAATCCTGAAGGAGGCGATTTCGGGGACGATTATGTGGAACTATGTGATCGTGGCGCTCTTGTCGAACTCGATTTTGGCCGGACTGGCTCTGTGGTTCTCCAAGAAATGGTTCGAGCGCGAGTCGGTGATATTTCGGATGTAAAAAGGAATGCGCGGCGCATGTGGACATACGCCGCGCACGTCGTTTTCAGCAGGGGTGTAACCGGCTACCGCAGCAGCACCATCTTGCGCGTCTCGGTGTGGTCGTCGGCAGCCAGGCGGTAGAAGTAGATGCCGCTGGCCACGCCACGACCGCCGAAATCGGCGCCGTCCCACGAGACGTTGTACTCTCCGGCCGACTTGACCTCGTCGACAAGCATATTCACTTCCTGACCGAGGATGTTGTAGATGGTGATGGTCACGTGCGAACGACGGGCCAGCGAATACGAGATCATGGTGTTGGGGTTGAACGGGTTCGGATAGTTGTGAGACAGACTCCATCTGTACGGCGTCGGCGGTGTGTCGTCATCCGCCCCCAACGCCAGAGTCGGGCTGGTGCGAATGCGGACAGCAACATCGTCACCGGCATAGCTGCCAAGGTCGGTCCAAGTACCGGAACCGCCGGTGAGACTAATGTATGTCGTGGCGGTCTCGCTCGGTCCCGTTTGGTCCGCCACCAGCGGATAGCCGTAAGTCGCATTGGTGAACTTCACCACCGCATAGATATCATTGCCGGCCTCGATTTGCGGCGGGGAACTCAGCGCCACCGAGTGGTACCCGGCCTCACTGAAGCTGTTGTCCAGGCTAACGGCCAAAGGTCCCGAGAGACTCGAGCCGTTGAAGGTGTCATACAGGTAGACATCGACATCGGTGGTAATATCGGTCGACCAGAACTCCACTCGCGTTACATAGACCTGCGCCGGAATCATAAACTCGCACAATCCCCAACCGGTAGGATCGCCATAACCCCACTGGGTGGTCCAGCCGTATTCGTCGTAGTAGAGAATATCACCGCTGGGATCGTAGTCCTGATAGTCAAATAAGTAGGACGAGTACATCCCGATCGAGGCGGAGCCGTAGGCGATCGTGAAATAGCCGTTCTCCGCGCCGTAGCCGCACGGACCGCCCCAGGACGTGCCCCAACTGTTTTTGCATATCCACCCGCCCGTGCCTCCGGCGTGAACCAGGTTGTCATCCCAGCCGACTATCAGCACGGCGTGGTTGATTGTCCAGTCGCCGGTGTAATAAAGCGTGTAGTTGCCGTCGTAGCTGTTGAACTCGCTCGTGAAAGCCAGGTCGTTGACGCCGTCGCCGGTGTACAGAGCAGTATAAACCGGGCCGCGATTGTAGATGTGATCCTTCAGAAGGGCGGTCGAGGGGACGGCATCGGCCGAAATGATGCGCCAGTCCAACAGTGTCTGCTGATAGGTGCAGCCATTGTTGCAGGCGACGTCGGCCGGCGTGTAGGGGTCGCACGACTCGAGCGCCGTTCCGTATTGAGAAAGGAAATTGGCCACTGTCTCATAGCTGCCGCCGCCACAGGCGGTGCCCTGGATATTACACTCTTTGGCGTTGTTCTCCGACAGATCGAAACCACCGTCGCCGCCAATCAGCAGTTTCGACTCGAAATCAGCCACCGTGGCAAAGGCATAGCAGGCGCCGCATGAGCTCTGGTTCTTCACCGAGGTAACCATGTCGGATTCCCGCCAGTCGAATCGGACCGGCAATGGATCGGCGCTCACTTTGCCCGATGAGTAGTTGGCCAGATGGCGCAGGTCGTTGCGTGATGGTATGAAACCCCTTCGCGGCGGCATCTCCGTTTCGTTTTCCGGTCGCAGCGGCGCCATCTCCGGCGCCTGTGTCTGGGCGTGAACAGTTGAGACCGCCGGCGTCAGCAGTCCCACCACAAGAACGAAACCGGCTAGAGTACTTGTCGTATTGCGAGCCATAATCCACCTCAGAATCTGGTTATATTTCACCATCGCGCTGGATTTCTCCGCTACTCTTGGTTTCGTCAAAGACTGAGTGATTCTTTAGGCTGAACTATCGATTGTTGCCCTGAACGTTGCGCGGTCGATTATTGGTCCACACGGAAGCTGTAAATCCTTGACAGTTATCAAAAACCTGCCTATTTTGTGGATAAATGGAACGTTGATAATAGTATCGCTTGACATCTCCGTTGCGGCCGGGCGGCTGCGTGTACCCGCGAGGCGCTTCCCCTCCGCCCTGTCAGGCGACTACATAGGACTGACATCAGTGTCCCGCGACGTTGACAATTACAATCCGCATAGTATGAGGACAGAGAGATGAGGGAATCGCAGCGAGTCGGCAACGGGGCTTTTCGTGTTCTGGCGGCGTGCGTGCTTCTGCTTTTGAGCGGCGCGGTCGGCGCCCAGGCTGAGCAACTGACGGTCGAGTATGAATTCGATCGTCCCTACATGGAAACCGTCCGGCTGAGCGGCGAGGTTTTTGACCGCGTCGTCATGCCGGAAACACCCAATGCCGGGCGCACCGGTCAGCCGGCCCTGCCGGCGCGCGGAGCCGATATTCTGATTCCGTACGGCCACGAAGTGGTGAGCATCGAGATTGAAACCGGTGAGAAAGCGCTCATCGGCAGCGGCTATAATATCGAACCGAACATGGAGCCGATTCCGTTGTCTTCGCCTCCGGGTACGGTCGTCCATCCCGCACCGGATGCGGCGATCTACAACTCGGATCTTCCTTTTCCCGAAACCACCTTTGAGCAAGTCGGTGTGTACGGATTTCGCGGTTTTCAAATTCTGACCTTGAGACTCCAGCCGGTCGAGTACCTGCCGCTCTCGGGCAAGCTTTACTACTACCCGAGGCTCAGAGTGATCGTTCACACTGTCGACGCCGGACGTGGTTCGGCGCTCCTGCGCGGTCTGGAAGTCGACGAGCAGGAGGTCATAAAAAGAGTCGACAACCCGGAGACGGTCAGCAGCTATTGGATGGCCACCTCCCGCCGGGATCGCGCCTACGACCTGCTGATTATCACCACGGCGACACTGGCCCCGTCGTTTCAACCTTTGAAAGACTACCACGACACTACCGGCATCCTGTCTGAGATCCACACCACCGACGACGTCGGCGGCAGCGGCCCGGACGCGGTGCGTGATTATATCAGGGATAAGTATCTTACCGACGGCATCCAGTACGTGATTATCGGCGGCGATGACGACATCCTGCCGGCCAAGGACCTGTACGTTATTACCAGCCCCGGTGGGTACACTGAGTATAATATGCCATCCGACGTTTTCTTCGGCTGCTTGGACGGCACATTTAACAACGACGGTGACGGCCAGTGGGGCGAACCGAACGACGGCGACGGGGGCGGCGACGTCGACCTGGTGGCCGAGGTCTACATCGGTCGAGCGGCGGTCGGCAACGCCACCGAAGCCGCGCGCTTCGTTACTAAGACCCTCTGGTATCTGACCGGCCAGCACTCGCTGCCGCAGAAGGTCCAGATGGTCGGGGAGCATCTCGGGTTCGGGGGACCGTCGGAGTACGCCTCCGAAACGCTGGATGAACTTATCGACGGCTCCGACGCGCACGGCTACAGCACGGTGGGCATTCCTTCCGATCAGTACAGTGTCGACCGCCTGTACGACGGGCCCGGCTACGACTGGCCGCGTTCGGAGCTGGCCAGTCGGGTCAACGCCGGCGTGCACATTCTGAACCACCTCGGTCACGGCTCGGAAGAGTACGCCATGAAGTTCACCAACAGCCAGGTGCTGGCCGAATGGACCAACACCGATCTCTGCTTCCTCTATTCGCAGACCTGTCTGGCCGGCCACCTTGACGGTCTGGATTGCTGGGCCGAGGCGGTGACGATCAAGATGGATTACGGCTCCTTTGCGGCGATCATGAACGCCCGCTACGGCTTCGGCGAGTTCTCTTCCACCGACGGACCGTCGCATCGCTTCAACCGCGAGTTCTGGGATGCCGTCTTCAACACGGCCGAGGGGATACCGGAGATAGGCAAGGCCAACCATGACTCCAAGGAAGACAACCTCTACCGGATCAGCGACGGCTGCATGCGGTGGTGCTACTACGAGTTGAACCTGTTCGGCGACCCGACTGTCCCGATCAGCGGGGTGACGGCGGTCGCCTTCAGCTATCCCAACGGCCTCCCGGAGACGGTTCTGCCGGGCGAGCCGACCACTTTCGAAGTAGTGGTGTACGGCGTCGGTGACGGCGTCCCGGTGCCGGGCACCGGGCAGCTTCATTACGCCATCAACAACGGCATGGTCAACACGGTCCCAATGATCGAATTGGGCGAGAATCACTACGAGGCCGAACTGCCGCCTATCGGCTGCGGCGACGTGCTGAGTTTTTACGTCAGCGCCGAGGAGGTCGCCAACGGCACCTTCTACAATCCCAGCCCGGCCAACCCACGAACGGTGATGGCGGCTACCGGCATCATCACCGTATTTCAGGACAATTTCGAGACCAACAAGGGCTGGACGGCGTCGGGTGGTTTGTGGGCGCGCGGTGTGCCGACCGGCAGCGGCGGGCAGTACGGCGGGCCGGACCCGACCAGCGGCATCGACGGTCCAAACGTCTTCGGTTACAACCTGAACGGCGATTACGAAAACGACCTCCCCGAATACGATTTGACCTGCCCGGCCATCAACTGCGGCGGCATGTCGTCGATTACACTCAAGTTCCAGCGCTGGCTGGGGGTCGAGCAGCCCAGTTATGACCATGCCTATGTCAAGATCAGTAACGACGGAACCAACTGGCAGACACTCTGGTCGAATGGCGGGACTGTCTCCGACGAATCCTGGGTGCTGATGGAGTTCGACATCTCCGACTACGCCGACAACGAATCGACCGTCTACCTGCGCTGGACCATGGGTAGTACCGACGGCTCGTGGCAATACTGCGGCTGGAACATCGACGCCGTCCAGGTGATCGGGATGGAGTGCGATGCGAACCGTCCCAACATCATCACCGAAACGCTTCCGGACTGGACAGTAAATGTCGCCTACAGTCAGCAACTGGAAGCCGAGGGCGGCTCCGGCCAACTGATCTGGAGCGACAAGTACGGCGATCTTGAGGGCACGGGGCTGAGTCTGACGGCGATCGGTCTGCTAACCGGCACGCCGACCTCGGCCGCGCCGATTTCGTTCACCGCCCTGGTGGTCGACAAGGCCGAGAAATCTGACCAGCAGCTTCTGAGTTTTACTATCAACGGCGCCGTTGAGATCACCACCGACAACCTGCCCGACTGGACTATGAGCTGTCCGTACTCGCAGCAGTTGACGGCCACCGGCGGCACCGGGGAACTTACCTGGGAAGACAAGAACGATGATCTGTCGGGCAAGGGTCTGACGCTGTCGTCGACCGGTCTCATTTCCGGTACGCCTACCGTCTCCGGTCCGGTCGACTTCACCGCCCTGGCCGCCGACGAAGTGGGCTCGGCCGACGAACAACCGCTCGGCTTCACGGTCAACGACGAGCTGGTTATCACCACTCAGTCGCTCCCGCCGGGAATCGTGGACAATCCGTACAACCAGCAACTCGGTTGCGCCGGCGGCACCGGGGCAATCAACTGGCTTGACAAGAACGGCGATCTGGAAGGCAGCGGTCTGGCGTTAAGCAGCGAGGGTCTCCTGTCGGGGACGCCACCGGCGGAGATGACAGTCAACTTCACGGCCAAGGCCGCCGACGGCTGCGGCGCGGTCTACGAACAGCCGCTGACGGTTGTGATCAGCCCGGCTTACACTTGCGGCGACCTGAACAATGACGGTATCATCGCCGACGTCACCGACCTGATCTTGCTGGTCGAATACATGTTCACCGACGGACCACCACCGGTCTTCCCGCAGTCGGCTGATTTCGACAGCGACGGGGACATTACCATCGCCGACCTCATTTACCTGGTCGATTACATGTTCAGCGGTGGGCCTCCGCCCCAGTGCTGATCGGACGAACGATAAAATTAGAAAATAGAGAACATACACGCCACTCTTGCCCAGGCAAGGGTGGCGTTTGTTATGCCGCCAGCGCCATGCTCGCCATCTTTTCAGTAGACTCCGGCCCGTTTTGAATTATATTACAAAGTAGTCTGCAACCAACGGCGCCGGATCAGTTACCTCACTTAAGGCCCGCGAACAGGCGAGAAGTTGTAAATGCGAGAATTCACGACCGACCCGACCAGTTCATGCCCCGAATTCAGCCCGGCCTCGGGCCGCTATCACGCAGGCGACCGACCAAATATCGAAATCAAGTCGAGGACATACTCAGAGAGGAGCAACACGTAGGATGAATAGGTTATCGCTGCTTTTTCTGGCTGTGCTGATCACAGCGAGCACCGGCGTGGCCGGCGACCTATACAAGGTCGACGTGACCGGCGAAAGCGACGCCGAACTACTCGACGCTACCGGCGTCGAACCGATTGCCCGTCTCAGCGACGGCTATCTGGTGCTGGCCGACGCCGAGTCGGCGGCCCGTCTGGAGGCCTCCCTGTTGAAGAGAACACTGCTGGTCGCAGGCGTCGAGAAGAACGACTTGGCTTTGGATAATCGTCTCGACGACGCCAACCTCGGCCGCTATCCGCTGCTGTACGAGGACGGACGCTTCCGACTGTACCAGGTCAACCCGGCTCAAGTGCCCCAGGCCGAACAGCCGTCCGGTCTCAGCGCCGTCCATAACGAGAACTTGCGCATTATCTATCGGCCTCCCACACCGCTGGATGTGTTCGAAAAAGCTGCTCGCGCCCTCGATGTCGATCTGGATTCGCTGATAGGCCTGGTGGAGCAGGACACGCTTTATTCCTACGTGAGCACCCTCCAGGCCTTCCCGGGGCGCGTGGCCGGGACGGCCGGCGTCCGAGCCGCCCGCGACTGGATCCGAAGCAAGTTCATTTCATTCGGCTATGATTCGGTGATGATTGACACCTTTGCGGCCTCGGTGGGTGGGAATAACCAGGGCTACAACGTCATCGCGACAAAGGTCGGCGCGACCTTTCCCTATCATCATGTCGTCGTCGGCGCCCACCACGACGCCGTCAGCGGCTCGCCCGGCGCCGATGACAACGGCTCCGGCACCGCCGGCGTGCTCGAACTGGCGAGGATCTTGGCCGACATCGAGACCGACATGACTTTTATCTTCGCCACCTTCGACGCTGAAGAATTCGGCCTCTACGGGAGTTGGCACTACGCCGACGAAGCCTACGCGCGCGGCGATACCATCGCCTACATGTTCAACATGGACATGATCGGCTCGGTGGGCAATTCCAGCGAGGTGACCGTCTATCACGGCAACGAAACGAACTACTCGGTGCTTTACAACTGGCTGGCCGACTCGCTGCTGGGGCTGACCGGGTATCTCTCCGGCAATATCGCCGCCTCCGACCACTATCCGTTCACTCAGTACGGCTGGACTTCGACGTTCATTATCGAGTACAACTTCTCGCCGGTCTATCACACCTATCAGGACAGCACCAGTTGGATGGACTTCACCTATATGACCAAGCTGGTCAAGAGCGCCCTGGCCGCAACATACTATGTCAACGCCACCGAGGGTCCGTTCCCGGCTGTTCTGTTCAGCTACCCCGGCGGCGTCCCCGAAATCCTGCCGCCGGAGCAGACCTCCACTCTGCAAGTGGCGGTAGCGGGTGTGTATGGTGGCACACCGGTGGCCGGCAGCGGCATGTTGTACTACGATGTGGACGACCACGGGTGGATTTCGACGAGTATGACCGAGGTTGCGACCGACCTGTACGAAGCCACCCTCCCCGCCGCGTTCTGCGACAGCCGGGTGAAGTTCTACGTCAGCGCCGAGGAGGCGACAATGGGGGTGCATTATGATCCCGATCCGGCGGCACCCTACGAAGCCATCGTGGCCACAGATGTGATCGCGGTCATGGCGGACAACTTCGAGACCGACCTGGGCTGGACGACCGAGATCCTGGGCGCTTCCAGCGGCCAGTGGCAGCGCGGCGTGCCGGTCAACGACCCGGGTTGGGAATACGATCCGGCTTCAGACGGAGACGGCAGCGGCCGGTGTTATCTCACTCATAACGTCGCGGGCAACTCCGACGTCGACAACGGCGCGGTGCGTCTGACCTCGCCGGTGTTCAACATGTCGAACGGCGGCTTCTTCGAGTATGACTACTTCCTGAAGCTGACCAACACCGGCGGTGGCGTCGATAGGCTGCTGGTTGAGATATCATCCGACGGCGGCGCCTCCACCTGGACCGAGGTCACCCGCTACGACGCCGACGGCGGACTCGACTGGCGCCACGACAAGATCACCGATGAGGACCTGACCGGTCTCGGCGTATCGCTGACCGCGAGCATGAAAGTGCGCTTCACGGCCAACGACGCCGATCCGCAGAGCATCGTCGAGGCGGCTGTCGACGGCTTCGATGTGACCTACTACGAGTGTGTGGAGCCGTGGGTGTGCGCCGATGTTGACGGTGATTTCACCGGGCCGAACATCGCCGACCTGGTTTACCTGGTCGACTTCATGTTCAACAGCGGCCCACCGCCGCCGCATCCGCCGTCGGTTGATTTCGACTTTGATCTGGACATAACCATCTCCGATCTGGTCTACTTGGTCGACTATATGTTCAACGCCGGCCCCGTGCCGGTGTGTTTGTAGGCGATGTGCGTATCACGGTGTCAGCCAGAGACGGCTGACACCACCTCTCGCGACAATGCGCGCGAAGCGCGAGAAACACGGTTTGACCGTGTGGGCGGCAGACACCCTCGTCTGCCCCGGACAAGCCCCTGCGCCCGCCCCGGACAGGTTCGAGACGGCCGCCCGAACGATCGACTATACTTGCGCCGCAACACCTCACCGATTAGTTTGGAAAGGAGAAAACGGAGTAGAGGCTGTATGTGTGGGTGGATGATATGATGCGTGACAAACTGACGGCGTTGAGTACGCTGGAAATACCGGCTCTGGTCGACGATCTCAAAAGACTCATGGGTATATGCATTACCACGGGCAATCCAAATCACCCATTGTTTGACTACTTCATGGAATACGAGCGCTGGCCGAAACTCATCCGGTCGAATGTCCCAACTCCGGCCATGGTCATTGAGTTGGCACTCTTTGCTCTCAGCGTTGACATTTTCAAGGATGACTGGTTCGAAGATACAGTGAGAGCCTACGTTCGCCGGAGACTCAATGAGCCAAGAGAAGTAATGGGTCTTCTCTTTGAATTCCGCGTCGGAGTTCATTTTCTCCATCAGCACAAACGGGTCCAGTGGATGCCGAACATGGGCAGCAGCAGTGAATTTGATCTCCGCGTAACAACAGGTTCCGGGACCATAGTGAGCGTGGAGTGTACGCGCAAGCAAGAAAGCTCGAGTCGGTTGGATGATCCCAAGGAACTGTGCCATGATATAGTCCGGGCGCTGAGAGACAAGAGGAAACAGATTGCAGGGAGAACTGACGCCGATAGTGTTGCATCACTGGTAGCGGTTCTTATTCCGGAGCAAGTTGATTTGGAAAGGTGGCGGCAGATAAGAAGACGATTCCTCCATTCCCGAATCGAGAAGCTCTTTGACAAGGATGAGTTTAGAATCATTTCGGGTTTTGCGGTGGTTGGTAACGCTCCCCCTACCACGACTATGCTAGATTCGGGTAAGATCGCACATGACACTGACCTTCTAGTTCTGCCATTTACGAATACCAATTCACACCGACCATTCCCCTTGGATTTCTCCTGCGCGCTAGTCTAGCAGGCAGGTCTGTCCTCAGACGTACCTTGTCAGGAGCGCAGGGCTCCTGCCCTACGAAGAGAAGATGTCGAAACCGCAGGGGTTTCGACCTACAAGACCTGGATTCCGGCTTTCGCCAGAATGACTTGGACTGATCGCCGCCATCTCAACCGCCTAAATGCAATCCGTTTTCAATTAGCATAATATACCCCACATTTTCCCCTTGACCGGCAGTCGCTCGTGTATAATATTAGAACGAACGTTCGATATAATTAAACCGCCAAGTGCGGCGGTTGAGGTCGGCGGCGAGATGAGACAAAACAGCATACCGGAAGTCATCACCAAAAACGACGGCACCAGACGCCATCGGCAGTATGAGAAGCGGTTGACGTCGATACTCAAGGCGGCGTCGCATGTGATCGCCCGCGATGGGTTCGAGGGCGCTTCGGTGCGCGACGTGGCCGCCCGAGCCAGGATCAACCTGTCCGGCATCTACTACTACTTCACCTCCAAAGACGAACTGCTGTACGCCCTCCAACACCATACGTTCTCGACGCTGCACGACAATCTGGTCCAGCGTCTGGAGTCATGCGCCGCGCCGGAAGGACGCCTCCGCGCCGTGATCGACAACCACTTCGAGTTCTTTGTCGAGAACTTGGACGACCTTAAGGTCTGCGTGCACGAGATGGAATCGCTGTCGGGCAGGTACTATCGCGACGTGCTGAACGTGCGCCGCAAGTACTACCGCCTGGTGCGCAGCGTAGTCACCGAGAATCTGGACCGACGCCGCCACGACCCCGACCTGGTCGCGCTGCTTCTGTACGGCTCGCTCAACTGGGTTTACACCTGGTACAAGGCCGAAAAGAACCCGGACATCGGCGCACTTTCGGATCAGCTAATGAAGATCTATACAGGCGGAATACATACAGCTTAAGGATAGCAGGAGGTTTATGTTTTCAAAATTCTTCGACTGGTATAAAAACCGTCACGACTACGCCCGCGACTGGCTGAGCAGGAACGACGGCGAGGTGGTCGGCTGCTTTTGCAGTTATGCGCCGGAGGAGTTGATCTACGCCGCCGGTTGTCTGCCGATGCGGATGCTCGGCTCGCACGAGCCGCAGGACGTGACCGAGCCGCATATTTTCGGCATGTTCTGTCCGTTTTGTCGCGACGTGCTGGCGCAGGGGCTGAAAGGGCGTTACAATTACATGAAGGGGATCATGCTGTCGCAATCCTGTCTGCATCTGCGGCAGTCCTTCACTTCGTGGCGCAACCACGTGCCGGTGGACTACTCCTACTACCTGTATATGCCGAACAAAGTCCAGACCGAGCACGCGCGCCCTTACATGGCCAGCGAACTGGTCAAGTTCCGCGCCTCTTTGGAGGAGTGGACCGGCCGTAAGATCACCGACGAAGCGTTGCGCGAAACGGCCGAGTTGTACAACGAGAACCGCCGCCTGATGCATGAAGTGTACGACCTGCGCAAACAGGCCGACCCGCTGGTGACCGGTTTGGAGGCGATGCTGATGGTGGCCTCGTCGTTCTTCGTCGACAAGAAAGAGCACAACGCCGAACTGAAACGCATCCTGCCCGTACTCAAGAAACGCACGCCGGATCGTGAGTGCGGGGCGCGGTTGATGATTGTCGGCTCCGAAGACGACGACACCGAGTTTATCAAAATGGTCGAGTCAGTCGGCGCCACGGTGGTGATCGATGACCACTGCACCGGTTCGCGCTACTTCTGGAACCTGACCGAATTCAACGGCGACATTATGCAGGATATCGCCAATCGTTACGTCGACCGTCCCGCCTGTCCCACCAAGGACTGGGAGGAGCGCACCCGTTTCCCGCACATTCTGAAGCTGGCGCGGGATTTCAATGTCGACGGCATCATCATGATACAGCAGAAATTCTGCGATCCCCACGAGTGCGATATGGTGCCGCTCAAGCAGTTCCTCAACAGCAATGGTTTCCCCACCATGTTCCTGGAGTTCGATGTTACCGTCCCGCTGGGACCGTTCCGCATCCGCGTCGAGGCGTTTTTGGAGATGGTCGGGGAAGAGGAACTTTTCTAAACCGCATAGAAGACGAGGCGACAATATGGCAGAATACAAAGCCGAACCGTTGAAGTGCTGGAACAAAGCGAAAGAGCTTCGGCTCAAGTACTACAAGGATTACCAGGACGCTCACAAGAACGGCGGTTTGCGCTGGACCGGCGGGGCGTGGTCGTTCGACGCCATCCCGGCTGGGTTGGGTCGCGACGTGTACAACATCACCGGCGAGCCGTACGGCGCATCGCTGGCTTTCGACCGCAAGCTGTCGATAGAGTGCCTGGAGGCGGCCGAGGCCAAAGGCTGGGCCCGTGACCTCTGCGCATACATGCGTAACTACTGGGGTTCGATGTACCTCGGCAAGTTTGCTTTCGGTGGCGAGTACCCGGAGCCGGATTTTTGTTTCCAGGATCACATCTGTTGCAGTCACGGCAAGTGGTACCAGCACGTGGCCGAATACAAGAAGGTCCCGTACTTCTGCATCGACGTGTCGGTCGGGCCGTACGAGGACTTGGACGAAGATCGCCTGATGTTTGTCGTCAACCAGATGCACGAGTCGATCGAGTGGCTGGAGAAGGTCACCGGGAGAAAGTATCAGGACGAGTTGTTGATCGAGGCGGTGAAGAACGAATGCCGCTCGACGTCGGTATGGGCGGAGATCTGTGCGCTCAACACGCACAGGCCGGCGCCGCTGGATGAGAAGACGATGTACTCGCTCTACGTTCACGGCACCCTGGCCAAGCACAACAAGGAGATTGCCGACTTCTACGAAGAACTGCGCGACGAGGTAAAGCACCGCGTGGAGAATCACATCGCCGCCGTGCCCCACGAGCAGTGTCGGCTGATGTCCGACACGCAACCCCCTTGGGGATTTCTGAAAGTGTTTCGTTATCTGGAATCGTTCGGGGCGGTATCGATCGGCTCGCTGTACACGTTCGGTCTGATCGGAAACTGGGAGTGGAAAGAGGACGGCAGTTGGGGTCCGCGCACGACGCCGATGCAGAAGGGTGAGAAGATCGAGACCCGCGACCAGGCGCTGCGCATCCTGGCCGACTGGAACCTCTCCAAGCCGGAGTGGCAGCATTTCTACGATCCCAATCTGAAGACCAAGATGATGTTGCAGATCGTCAAGCAATGGCAGTTGGACGGGGTCATGCTCCATCTCAACCGCGGCTGTGAAGGTCTGTCATGCGGGATTATGGAGAACCGTCTGGGTATCGCCAAAGCCGGCGTGCCGGTAATGACGTTCGAGGGCAACATGGGTGACGAGCGGGAGTTCGATGAGGGGCGGGTGATGGCCCGGATCGATTCGTTCATGGAGACGCTGGGCGTCAAAGCGCCGATGGCGTGAGACAGGAAACGAAGACTTGTAGAGGAGACATGATGATTACTTCCGGAATCGATATAGGCGCGAAATTCGTCAAAGTCCTGATTCTGAAGGACGACGAGGTTTTGTGCCGCGTACAGGAGCGGACCGGTTTCGATCCCTCCGCGGCGGCCAAGCGCGCTTTTGCTGCGGCGTTGTCGCAGACGGGGCTGAAGGAGGAAGACATCGAAAGTGTCTACGCCACCGGCGCCGGACGCAAGAAGGCGCCGCATGTCCATGACTCGATCACCGACGTCGGCGCGGCCGCCAAGGGGATCGCCTATTTGCAACCGTCGGTGCGCACCGTCATTGACGTGGGTGGCGAGGAAGGCCGGGCGGTCAAGGTTTCCGCGGCCGGCAAGGTGGAAGACTTCGCCATTAACGAACAGTGCGCGGCCGGCGCCGGGTCGTTCACCGAAGCGATCGCCCGCGCGCTGGAGGTCCCGCTGGAGGAGTTCGGCCGGCTGTCTTTGCAGTCGAGCGCCACGATTCCGATGAACGCCCAGTGCGCGGTGTTCGCCGAGAGCGAAGTGGTTTCGCTGGTGCACGCCAAGACGCCCAAGGCCGATATCGCCCGCGCCGTGCACGACGCCATCGCCAGCCGCATCATCTCGATGGTTCGACGGGTAGGCATCAACAACGACGTCGCCCTGATCGGCGGCGTGGCTTTCAATCCCGGTTTTGTCGATGCCTTGAGCCGAGGCATGGAGACCGAGGTCGTGGTGGTAGAGCATCCGGACTACGTCGGCGCGCTGGGCGCGGCTCTGGCGGCAAGGGAAAGGAGCAAGTAGTGGCTGACAAGAAAAAAGAATTCTGGCGTTGGAGAGAATACAACTGGCGGGACGAGAGCAAAGACTGGAAATCGGCCGACGTGATCACCGCCGGTGTCGACGTCGGTTCGGTCAGCTCTCAGGCGGTCATTATGCTGGACGGAGAGCTTTTCGCTTACTCGAACATGCGCACCGGCTCCGACAGCCCCGACTCCGCGCGCAAGGCGATGAGCTGGGCGATGGAGGACACCGGCATGACGCTGGACGATGTACATTACACCGTCGGGACCGGTTACGGTCGCGTCAACGTGCCGTTTGCCGACCGCGCCATCACCGAGATCGCCTGCCACGCCCGCGGCGGCAACACCATGTACGGGCCAACCGTGCGGACGATTCTCGACATGGGCGGTCAGGACTGCAAAGCGATCCATTGCGACGATCGAGGCAAGGTGTCCAACTTTCTGATGAACGACAAGTGCGCGGCCGGCACCGGGCGCGGTATGGAAGTATTCGCCGACTTGCTGGCGGTTTCAATCGAGGACGTCGGCGATCTGTCGCTCGATGTCGACGAAGAACCGCCGCCGGTATCGTCGACTTGCGTTGTCTTCGCCAAGTCCGAGGCGACGTCCTTGCTTCGCAATGGCTGGTCGACCAACCGCGTGCTGGCCGCCTATTGCTCGGCCATGGCGTCTCGCGTCGTCTCTTTGCTGGAGCGTATCGGAGTCGAGAAGGACTTCGCCATCACCGGCGGCATCGCCAAAAACCGTGGCGTGGTCGAAAGGCTAGAGCGAGAACTGGGACTCACATCGCTTAAGTCGAAATATGACACCCAGATCGCGGGTGCTCTGGGCGCCGCTCTGTTTGCCAAAGCGCTCGAAGAGAAGAAACGGGCTAAAGCGGTATGAAAGCCAACTACGGATATATGGACGGCAGCGGCGAATACTTCATCACGATAAACACCGACCCTTGTACCGAATGCACGGAACACCCGTGTGTCGCAGCTTGTCCGGTCGGGATGCTGGAGATTATCGTCGACGACTACGATGACGAAGCCGCCGCCGTCAAAGAGGAGCATCGCAAGAAGCTTAAATACGATTGCGCCCCCTGTAAACCGGTGGCGGGTCGTTCGCCGCTGCCGTGCGTGACGGCTTGTCCACAGGATGCGATATCGCATTCGTGGTGAGTAGAAAGATTGGTGGGATCACAGGGATCCCGCCCTACGACGGGCCCTTCTATATGTCATTCCCGCGAAGGCGGGAATCCATCCGGTCTTTGCCGTGTATACGTCAGGTTCCAAAGAACCTGACCTACTGAAGATGATAAGTCGAAGGTCGAGACACAATGGCTGAACTGACTATCACCATAGACGGACGATCCGTCGCGTGCGCCGAGGGGATGACTGTCCTCGATGCCGCCGACGCCGCTGAGATCTATATCCCCCGGTTGTGCCATCATCCCGATCTGCCCTGCGCGCGCGAGGTGGTACTGGCGCAATCTGTCCACCAGGGAGTTCAGGTGATGACCGGCGATCACACCGGTGAGAAGGCCGGCGTCCGAGCTCACTGCAATCTTTGCCTGGTCGCGGTCGAAGGATCATCCGAGCCGGTGAACGCGTGCGTTACAGCGGCGACGATGGAAATGGTTATCAGCACCGACACCAGCGAAATCACTCGACGGCGCAAGGTCGCCTTGGCGAAGATTCTTGCCGATCATCCCCACGCCTGCCTCACCTGCGCCCAGAAGCAGGGTTGCAGCCGGGTCGACTGTTCGTCCAACGTCCCCGTCGACGAACGATGCTGCAAGCTGCTGGGCAATTGCGAACTGGAGAAGGTGGCCGATTTTATCGGCATCCCCGGCGACACGCCGAAGTATGTACCGGCGCAACGCTTCTTAGACAAGAACGGTCCGCTGATCGAGCGTGATTTCAATCTTTGTATAGGCTGTTTGCGCTGTGTGCGCGTGTGCGCCGACGTCCGAGGTGCCGACGTGCTGGGCGCGGTTTGGAAAGACAACCGCGCCTGGGTGGGCACGCTCAGCGGCGATGGTTTGAAAGAGGCGGAGTGTCGCTTCTGCGGCGCTTGTGTCGAAGTATGTCCCACCGGCGCGCTGATGGACAGAGAGGGCGCGGCGACGGCGCGCCCCGACGCTGCCGAACCCTGTGCCTCAGCCTGCCCGCTGGGGATCGACATTCCCCGCTACGTTCGTTTGATCGCACTAGGGCAGTATCAGCAAGCGTTGGAGTTGATCCGGATGCGCACGCCGTTTCCGACGATCCTGGGCTATGTCTGTTTTCACCCGTGCGAAGAATCATGCCGTCGTGGCGAACTGGACCAACCGGTGTCGATCTGCGCCCTCAAGCGCTTCGTGGCCGAGGCAGAAGGCAGCGGCGACCGCCTGCCTGTAAGCAGAAAACCGGACAGCGGCAAGAAAGTGGCCATAATCGGAGCCGGGCCGGCCGGGCTTACCGCAGCGTACTATCTCAGCGCCGCCGGTCATCAGGTTGCGATAATCGAGGAAGGGGACGCGCCGGGAGGCATGCTGCGGTATGCAATCCCTGATTACCGGCTCCCTACGGATATCCTCGAACGTGAGTTGAGCGTGTTACACGAACTAGGTGTCGAGTTTCGTCTCAATTGCCGGTTCGGTTGCGACACGACCGTTGCCGACCTGATGTCGAACGGAGCCGCTGCGGTGTTGATCGCGGTGGGAACGTCGGCCAGCAAGGCTTTGGTATTAGACAACTCCGGTGCGCAGGGCATCTACCCCGGTTTGGAGTTTCTCAGATCGGCCAAGCTGTCACACGAGCCGAAGTTGACCGGACGCGTGGTGATCATCGGCGGCGGGAATGTCGCCATCGACGCCGCTATGTCGGCGGTGCGTCTGGGGGGGAATCCAGTGCACCTGGTCTGCCTGGAATCACGCCCCGAGATGCCGGCGCACGAATGGGAGATAAAGCAGGCGGAGGAGGAAGGGGTGGTCATCCACTGCTCGTGGGGACCTAAGCGCTTTACCGCAAAGGATGGCTGGGTGACCGGCGTTGACCTGGTGCGCTGCATCGGCGTGTTCGATGAGCGAGGTCGCTTCAGCCCGCAGTTTGACGAGCGCGAGATCGAACACATCGACGCGGAGGCAGTCATCGTCACTATCGGTCAGAAGGTGGCCGCCGAGTGGCTCGCCGCATCCGACAAAGTGAAGCGCGGACTGAGCGGCACGCTAGCGGTGAACGGAGAACACTCGTTGGGCATGGAGGGTGTCTTCGCGGCCGGTGATGCGGTGAAGGGACCGTCGTCGGTGGTTGACGCCATGGCCGACGGCCGCCGTGCAGCCGAGAAGATCGACACTTACCTGGGCGGTTCCGGACTGGGTGACGGCGTCGTCGATTTCGATGCCGCTGATGAGCCGAGGCTGGATGCCTCTGCTGAAGCCATGCGGCGCGAGAGACAAACCGCCGCGGTCGCGGCTCCCGACACCCGCAAGGCGACTTTTGATTTGATCGACCAGACTTACTCCGAGCAGACAGCCAGAGCCGAGGCCGACCGCTGCCTGCGTTGTCATCTGCGGCAAATGCTCCATCCGGCCGTGCTGCCGCCTGAGTTATGGCGGCCGTTGAATGCCGACGAAGTGGCGACCGTCCCGCCGCGTGAGGGTGTGTATCAACTCCTGAACGCCGAGAAGAAAGTGATCGGTATCTCCGGCACGACCGATTTGCGCAAGAGCTTGAGCGAGAAGCTGGAAAACCCCGGTGAGGCGGTGTTTTTCCTCTTCGAGGAGGACCCGATGTACACCAAGCGGGAGAGCGAATTGATTCAACTATATCTCCAGGCGCACGGCGAACTGCCGGGTGGCGGGGCGGGTGGGGATGACTTGGATGATTTGTTTTAGGCATGAGAGGATATCCCGCGGCGCACGAGGACGTACTCTGCGCACCGATCTAGTAGGTCAGGTTCCTTGGAACCTGACGCAGGCAAGCCACTTCTTCGCGTTTCGCGCGCTAGTTGTAAAACGGCAGAAAACATGACATCGAATCTTATTGAAAAGCTGAAAGCCGAGGGCTGGACGCAGCAGTTCACGGCGTCGGGAGCGAGGCTCGAAGAAGCGCTGGAGAACTACCGGAAGCTCGGATTCGAGGTCAGGACTATTCCGATCCAGGAACTCGGATGCGAAGGCTGCACGGTTTGCTTCGACGATGAGACCGACGAGTCGGTGATGATCTTCACGCGCCCCACCGGCAAGCCGCCGGACGACGATTTGTCCGACCTCGCTTGACATCCCGGCTGGATCGATAGTGGTGTGGGGTGAACCCGCCCGACACCGGCTGTGCATCGGGAAGGTTGTCAGGCGAGTCGCCTGACAGCACCCAAACTGTCCGACAGCGCAGTCAGGACCCGGCGCATCAACCCGGCGGATTGATCGGCTGAATTGCTCGGCTCGCTTGACATCCAGGCTGGATTTTCTTATCCATATCCCAACTCGCGTTAGGTGCGGTGAACAAAGGAGTGTCCCATGAGAGCAGCCATATTCAACGGCCCTAACCAGCCGCTGGAAATAAAAGAAGTCCCCACCCCCGCCCCCGGACCGGGACAGTTGTTGATCAAAACCGCCGCCTGTGGTGTCTGTCATACTGATATCGGCTACATCGATCACGGCGTGCCGACCTTCAAGAAACCGCCATTGATTCTAGGTCATGAACCCTCCGGGACAGTGGCCGCGTTGGGCGAAGGTGTTAAAGGATTCAAGGATGGTGACCGCATTCTGCTTCCGGCCGTGCTGACCTGCGGCAACTGCCCCGCTTGTCGCACCGGTCGCGAGAACATATGCGCCAACATGGTGATGTTCGGTAACAACGTCGACGGCGCCTACGCCGAATACGTTCTCGCTCCAGCCAAAGACACGTTCCATCTGCCGGAGGAGATACCTTTGCAGGAGGGCTGCATCATCGCCGACGCTATCTCGACACCGTATCATGCCATCGTCAACCGCGCCCAGGTCAGGGCGGGCGACTCGGTGGTCGTGGTCGGCTGCGGCGGAGTGGGGATCAATCTCGTGCAGGTCGCGGCGGCGGTCGGCGGGTCGGTGATCGCGGTCGACATCTCCGAGGAAAAACTCGAATGGGCCAGGAAACTCGGCGCCGTGACCACCATCAACCCCAAGCAAGACGAGAAGTGGCCCAAGTCGGTCAAGAAGCTGACCGGCGGCGGGGCGGATATCGCCATCGAAGCGATCGGCAACCCTAAGACTATCGAGACCGCCTTCGGAGCTTTGCGCGTCGGCGGCCGGCTGGTCGTACTGGGCTATTCGGCTGAGAACATCTCACTTTTCGCGGGTAAGATCATGTTTCACGAGATGGAAATCGTCGGCTCGCTCGGCTGCCGACCGGTCGACTATCCCAAGCTGATCGAGATGTGTCGCCTGGGGAAGGTCAAGGTCAAGGAGCTGGTGACGGCGAAGTTCTCGCTCGACCGGATCAATGATGCGATGGACAATCTGCGAGCGGGCAAGGGGCTGCGCTCGATTGTTGTCTTCTGAGGCGCGGCGGCATGTGTTCGGCACAGAGAATGAACAAGAGTCACGAACAAAATGACAAGGGCGTTGACGCGCAGTCCAATCGTTCGATCATCAGCGCGTTTTGTTCTGTACCATGGGGACTGGCAAGGATTACGATTAACTTAGAAGGGAGATCACATGGAAATCAAGAAAGTAGGAATCTGCGGGCTCGGCCTGATGGGCTCCGGCATTGCCGAGATTTGCTCCAAAGCCGGACTCGATGTCGTGGCCATGGAAGTCAACGACGACTTTCTCAAGAAGGGCATGGGCCGGATCGACAAGTCGCTGTCGCGCGCAGTCGACAAAGGCAAACTGGACGAGGCCGGCAAGAAGGCGGTTCTCGACAAGATCAAAGCCACCACCCAGGTCAAGGACATGGCCGACTGCGATCTGATCATCGAGGCGGTCATCGAAAACCTCGGTGAGAAGATCAAACTGTACAAGCAGCTCGACGGCATCGTCAAAAAGGAGGCGATTTTCGGCTCCAACACATCGTCGCTGTCGATCACCGAGATGGGCGCCGCCACCGGACGGGCCGACAAATTCTGCGGGCTGCACTTTTTCAACCCGGTGCCGGTAATGAAACTGGTCGAGGTCGTGAAAACCGTCGCGACCAGCGACGCGACTTTCGAGACCGCCAAGGCGTTCGGCCAGAAAGTCGGTAAGGTGGTGGTATCGTGCAAAGACTCCCCCGGCTTTGTCGTCAACCGCCTCTTGGTGCCGTATCTGCTCGACGCCATCCGCGCTCTTCAGGACGGCGTGGCCACGCGCGAGGATATCGACGCCGGTATGAAGCTCGGCTGCGGTTATCCGATGGGACCGCTGGAGTTGACCGATTTCGTCGGACTCGACACGACGTATTATATCGCCGAGATTCTCTTCGCCGAGTTCAAGCAGCACCACTACGCCGCACCGCCGCTGTTGAAGGCGATGGTCAAGGCCGGTTATTACGGCCGCAAGGCCGGGCGCGGCTTCTACGATTACAGCAAGTAGGGTGCAGTGATGGACTATAAGAATATCAAGTTCGAGAAAGAGGACAATATCGCCGTCGTCACCATTAGTCGCCCGAAAGTCCTGAACGCGCTGAACGATGAAATGATCGACGAACTGCATCATGTCTTCGACGCTATCGCCGCGGACAAGGACATCCGCTGTGTCATCCTGACCGGCGAAGGCAAGGCGTTCGTGGCCGGCGCCGACATCGGCGAGTTGGCTGAGTGCGACGTACAGGCCGGGCACAAGAAGTGCAAGATCGGGCAGGCGCTGATGCATAAGATGGAAGCCCTGCCGAAGGCGATCATCGCCGCCGTGAACGGTTTCGCCCTCGGCGGCGGCTGCGAAATCGCGATGGCCTGCGACATTCGCCTGGCTTCCGAGAAGGCCAAGCTGGGTCAGCCGGAATCGACGCTGGGCATTATCCCCGGTTACGGCGGCACGCAGCGACTGGCGCGGCTGGTCGGCTACGGCAAAGCCAAAGAGTGGATTTTCTCCGGCGACATCTACCCGGTCCAGGAAGCACACCGCGCGGGCCTGGTCGATGAAATCTACCCGCCCGAGGAGTTGATGGATAAGGCGAAAGAGATGGCCAAAAAGATCGCCTCGCGCGGACCGCTGGCGATTGCCTACGCCAAAGAAGCGATCAACCGCGGCATCAACACCACTCTCGACGCCGGCTGCGAACACGAAGCCACGCTGTTCGCCGCCATCTGCGCGTCGAAAGACAAGAACGAAGGAACCAAGGCGTTTCTCGAAAAACGCCCGGCTGATTTCGTAGGTGAATGAACCGACAGAATGGTTTGACCGTAGAAGTCACAAGCGGGAGTCGGATCGGCTCCCGCTTGGCATGAAACCGCACAACGACAGGAAGACCGCATGGACTTTGCACTATCCGAAGATCACCTGGCTGTCCAGGAAGTAGCCCGGACCTTTGCCGAAAAGAAACTCAAGCCGCGCGCCGAGGAGTTCGACGCCGAGGCCAAGATCGACCGCGATGTGATGAAGGAGATGGGTGAACTCGGTCTGATGGGTATCACCCTGCCGGAAGAGTACGGCGGCGGTGGGATGGACGCCGTGTCTTATGCGGTCACCTGCGAGGAACTGTCGCGCGGATGTCCGGCTCATTGCGGCATTGTCATGCTGCACAATTCGCTCTACGGTTTCCCGCTGGTCAGGCACGGCACCGAGGAACAGAAGCAGAAGTACCTGCCGCCGATCTGCACCGGTGAGTATGTCGGCGTATTTGCCCTCAGTGAACCGGGCGCCGGTTCGGACGCGGCCTCGCTCACCACCACCTACGCCGAGACCGATGACGGCTATGTCATCAACGGCAATAAGATTTTCATCACCATGGGCTCGATGTGCAACAACGCTCTGGTGTTCGCCATCAAAGAGAAAGGCGGCGGCCCCAAGGCGATCAGCGCCTTTCTGGTGGGCCGCGAGACCGAAGGATTCGAGATCGGCGCCAACGAGAAGAAGATGGGCTTCAAGGCTTCGCCGACCACGGAGTTGGCTTTCCTCGACTGCCGTATTCCCAAAAACGCCCTGTTGGGGCAGGAGGGTGAGGGGTTCAGGATCGCCATGTCGACTCTGGACGGCGGCCGGATCAGTGTCGGCGCCATGGCTCTGGGAATTGCGCAGGAGGCGCTGAATATCGCCGTCAAGTACTCGCAGGAGCGCGAGCAGTTCGGCAAGCCGCTGGCCGCCTTTCAGGCGATTCAATTCCATCTGGCCGATATGTCGGTGCAGCTTGAGGCGGCGCGCAACCTCGTCTACAAAGCGGCCTGGTTGAAAGACGCCGGTCAGCCGTATTCGATGGCGGCGGCCCAGGCCAAGCTGTTCGCATCGGAGATGGCCACCAAAGTCACCCACCACGCCGTGCAGGTCTTGGGCGGCTATGGCTATTGCAGCGAGTACCACGTCGAACGGTTGTACCGAGACGCCCGCGTCACTGAGTTGTTCGAAGGCACCTCGGAGATGCAGCGGATCGTGATCGCGAGGAATTTGCTGAAGGGGTAGGCGGGAGGTTTTGAACGTCATGCTGAGCACAGTCGAAGCATGACGTATTTGTTGCCTGTCACCCTTCGGCCGTGTGGCCCGGACGTTCGTCCGGGTTTCAAACGACGTAACGGAACATGATACCCGGACCAAGGTCCGGGCCACACACCAAGACCCAAGGGCTGTTCAGGAAACTCTGTGTTGTCGGCGCCTGCGTGGTGTCGGCAATCATCGGACACATATCTCATATTTGGCAGTCACATCGTCCCAGTAATCCCAGCCCCAGCCGACCAACTTGTTGTCGAAGAAGACCAGAGGTGTGAGTTCGTCATCGGTGATTGCACCGTCGGCTTCTTTCTTGTCGGTGTAGTAATACAGGACCTCGATGTTAAGAGTGTCTGAACCGCCCCGGTTTTCCCGGAGACTGTTTTTGTTGAGTCAGGCCACGTGGACCTGCGCTTTTCCACTGCGATAATATACCTCTTCGAACTCCGTCGGGGGAATATTCCCGATCGGCTCCAG
>Ga0214473_10001392_pt1 | contig 32089 bp, 25 predicted proteins | sample RVTome_7_FD_203509 | JGI IMG/M metagenome (GOLD analysis project Ga0214473, IMG submission 203509) | Soil microbial communities from uranium-contaminated site in the Upper Colorado River Basin, Wyoming, United States - RVT98D197 | ecosystem: Environmental > Terrestrial > Soil > Contaminated >...
TAATATCTGCGAGATCTTTTGTGGTCGATTCAAATATACCGTGCACTACTAAGCTGTTCTCCTTTTGATACAATCCAATACCTATTACTTTATGGCCCTCAGATTCTATTGCATGAGCCATATTTTCGATTAGCTTACCATTAGAACGCGTTGAGTCATTTCTGACATACGCTACCACCTCATCTATAAGTGATTCACCGTAAATGAGCGTAGGATTGTTGAATAACATGAAGTTAGGAATCTTCATCAATCGACCTGTCTGAACACTTGGAAGCCTCTCACCATCTCCAACCTCCATCAAAGTCGTTCTCAACAAACCGATATCTAAAACATCACCCTTTACAACCGGAGACGTCAATATTTTCACCCTTCCTCCAATTCTGATCCGCTTCCCTCGTCTGATAATCAAACCAGCCATCAAACTTGCGATATAGTCTTTGAATGCTAGAGAAAAACCCATTGTACCGAGCAGGGTCGCGATCAGGCTTATGGTGATAGTCGTTTCTACAGAACCTTCAATTGCCAAATATCAACACCTCACGGCCTTTTTGTATCTCAGCTACAGTAACCTTCTCTTGGGTATTTTCAATTCAACATTAGCTTCGCTAGTGATAAACATCTTCAAGTATTGCATTTTCAAATTATTGTTTTTCAACGAAGCCATCACATTAATCCTAACGAGGAACTACCAAATTAGAATATATTTTATAAGGGTATCTAACAATCTTAGAAACAGTGAATATATCAGTATTTTTGATAGATATGCCTCGTTTCACTTGCTGCGTATGTGTTCTTTGTGTTTCCATTTGAAGCGAGTTTGTTGACTGTCAAAAGAAAGTGATTTACTTTAATAGATGCTTTGACTAAACCGATTTAGGGTGACTTGAAATGGACAATAGAGTTGCGGTTTTGGCATTAATCATAGTCGCCGTATTGGCTGCAAGCTTAACGGCTGTTGTTCAACCACGCCTCATTGGAAATAACTCTTCAACTCAGCAATCAGTCTCGACAGTAACTGTGACATCTACTAAGACACAGCTTTCATCAACGATCATAACACCTACGACCACGATATCGTCGACAACAATGTTGACGAGTAGTTTCATGACAACAACTACGACTACCTCAACTGTCACCACCACTGTTACATCCACGGTAAATGTATCGTCTACGCCAAAGACTGCGCAGATACTTCTGATATCGATACAAGATGGCAAAGCTGCGTCGTGGAGCAAGACTCGCCTTTCAATACTTGTCACTAGAGATGAGACATCATTTGAATCCCCTGACCTTCAAACTGATGTCGCAGTTAGTGGCGCGATAGATCAATGGAGGAAATCAATTGCACAGTTTACAAAAAGCAATGCTGAATACGCATATTTGAACCGCCTAATCTTCACGGTCTATGTTCAGGGTGTGAACGCTACGGCGCTGAGAGGAAACCCGGATATAATGATATTATTCGCTGATACGTTGCCATCTCTTCTCGGAGAAACCAAGTTATTCATCACGAATACGTTTATGATTGCTAGCGCCAACAGTACGGTTACAGTAAAAGATGAAAAGACCTTGGGGTTACAGAACATCTTAACTCACGAGCTAGGGCACGCATTTGGATTGAATCATGCCAGCGATGAAACTGATGTAATGTATGCTGAACGGGAGACGCAGGCGGTCAATGAAGAGCAACTCTGCCCCTCAACACTTGACCTCTATGCATTAGCATTAATCTACTCGTGGATCCCAACTGGAATCTATAGCCCATATGGTGCAACTTCAGTTACTCTGCCGCAGAACATTGATTACCAAACCGTAGCATGTGCCCCATAAGGATTCGGCTTGTTAATTTGCGTGAAATGTTTATTTTAATGGAGTTTATGTCTCCTCGAAGATAGGTTTGTCAGATCTATTTGGGTATCGCGGGGCTTCTCTTCTACTGCTTCAAAAGGCTGGGGCTTCTATTGGTGATGTTATTGATTTGAAGACCATAGACTCGTCTATCAAAGGCTCTTTGATTCCCCGTTACGAGCATTCTGATGATAAACATATTGTGGTGAAGTTGGATAACGGTTACAATATTGGTGTTAAATTAGAAAGTATTCAAGAAATAAAAATAGTGTCGAAGTGCGGTTCACCCACTTTTAAACAGCCTCCGCTTCCTAAAGTCGATGAATCTCTACCAGTCGTTGCTATTGTAGGGACTGGTGGAACCATAGCTAGTAGGATTGACTATAGGACCGGTGGTGTTCATCCGCAATTCTCAGCTCAGGACCTTTACGCTGTAGTGCCTGAAATTGCCAAGTACGCTCAAATACGCACCGTGCCTTTGTTTAACGTATACAGTGAACATGTTAATTCTAGTCATTGGACTAAAATATCTGAGAAAATCATTGAGATATTACCTTCTGGTGTCGACGGCGTTGTCGTTGCCCACGGGACTGATACAATGGCTTACACCTCTGCAGCTTTGAGTTTTGCTCTTTCAGGCGTTGGTGTTCCTATTGTGATGGTCGGTTCTCAGCGGTCAACTGACAGGCCATCTTCAGACGCAGCTCTTAATCTCGTGGGTGCTGTCGCCGCTGCTGCCCAGCTTCTCTATTCTGGAGTTTTTGTTGCGATGCATAGCAGTATCAATGATGATGAGGTCGCTATTCATTCAGGTTGCAGGGTGCGGAAGAACCATACTAGCCGAAGGGATGCTTTTGAATCCATTGACGTTGCACCGTCTGCGTATGTTAAGGAAGGGAAAGTTAAGGTTATGAATAAACACTTACCTGTCAAAGACAAACAGCGAAGATTCGAATCCAAATGTGGTTTTGAACGTAATGTTGCTTTGATCAAGTTTCATCCTAACCTTAAATCTTCACTAATTGATTATCTCGTTAATTCAGGTTACCGTGGGATAATTTTTGAGGGCACTGGGCTTGGCCATATCAGCGATGATTGTTACAGCTCGATTGCTAAGGCTGTGGAGCGGGGGATTGTTGTCGGGGTTTCTTCGCAGTGTATTTGGGGCCGTGTTTCTCTAACTGTTTACGATAGTGGGAGAGACTTGTTGAAATGCGGTGTTTTACCTCTTGGGAACATGCTCTCCGAAACAGCGCTTGTTAAGCTTATGTGGGTTCTAGGCAACACGTCTTCAACTGATGATGCTAAGCGTCTCATGTTGGAGAATATATCTGGTGAGTATACTCTTAGATCTCCATTGGATAGGAGGCCCGCCTAGTGGATTCTATGAACGCAGACGAGATAAACTTGAAAGTTGGGCTTGAGATACATCAACAGCTAAGTACGAAGGAGAAGTTGTTCTGCAGTTGCATGGCAGTGGAGGAGGAGTGTCCATACACTGTCTACAGGGTCCTAAGGCCGACCCAAAGCGAGTTGGGGCAGGTGGATACGGCGGCTCGGTTCGAATTCTCTAAAGGATTAACGATGAAATACTCACTAGGTCCGGAATCATCTTGTCTAGTTGAAGTTGATGAAGAGCCGCCTCATCCTATGAACGATGAGGCTATTCTCACATCTTTGATTATCTCTTTGGCATTGAATTCTAGGCTTGTTGACGAGTTTCACATTATGCGGAAAATAGTTATTGATGGGTCTAACACTACTGGTTTTCAACGTACATTGCTGGTTGCTCTTGGAGGCGAGATTAGTTTTGGTGGTAAATCGGTTCCTGTTCAGACTATTTCGCTTGAGGAGGATGCTGCCAGAATAACAGGTGAGTCTAAGGATGTGCGTGAATATTGCCTGGATCGTCTTAGTATCCCGCTGGTAGAAATCGCACTCGCTCCCTTCTCAGGGACGGCCAAAGAGGTTCAGGAGCTTGCGCTTTCGCTGGGTAGGTTGCTGAGGTCTACCCGTAGGGTTTCTAGAGGACTCGGAACGATAAGACAGGATGTCAACGTTTCTATTCTCGGTGGAAATGTTGTTGAGGTTAAAGGAGTTCAAAAACTGGATTTAGTTGAAAAGATAGTTGAGTTTGAAAAACATAGGCAATTGGCACTTGTTAATCTAAAAAGCGAATTTGAAAAAAGAGGTTTGGTACCTGAAAATTATCGAAACGAACCAGATGATGTGTCTAAATGTTTCGAAGACTCTGCTAATGAAGTGGTTAGGAGTGCATTGTTAAAAGGTGGTGTCGTTTACTCGTTGAAACTGAAGGGACTTTCAGGTTTGCTAGGGTTAGAGCCTTACCCAGGTGTGCGATTTGGGCGGGAGCTAGCGGATATCGCTAGATTTTACGGGTTAGGTGGCCTGCTTCATTCAGATGAGCTGCCAAGCTACGATATTTCCCAGTCTGAAGTAGATGAAGTTAGGCGAATGCTTAACCTGAAGAAGGATGATGGTTTTCTTCTTCTTTCAGGTGAGAAGAATAAGATAATATCTGCTTACGAGTCAATAATGCAACGTATTCACACCGTTTTTATCGGTGTTCCTGCTGAAACAAGGGGCCCTACTCCTGATGGAAAGACCAGATTTATCAGGCCAAGGCCAGGCTCTGCTAGAATGTACCCTGAGACAGATATCCCACCTAAGATAGTAAGTCTTGAAATGATTAATGAAGCTATACGTGAAATTCCTCGTCCATGGACTGAGCAGATATCTGAATATGAATCAAAGTACTCTCTAAGTAGAAAGCTTGCGCTTCAGATTTATGACTCGCCTCATCAAGAAGTGTTCGAGCGCGTTGCAGTTGAGACCACGATTCCGCCTAGCTTCATAGCTGCTACGCTCACGGAGACTTTGGTTAGTCTCTCTCGAACAGGGCTTAACATTGGACGTCTAACTGACCGCCTGATTTCATCGTTATTCTCTTTGCTTGATAAGAAAATGGTTACAAAGGAATCAATTCCAAGCATTATCGAGTTATTAGTAAGCGATAGTTCTCTTACTGTGGAAGACGCCGTAGCTAAACTTGGGATAAGTTCCATTAATGATGAATCCGTATCGGCTATAGTAATGTCTGTACTGAAGGATAATGAGTCTTTAATCGCCGAAAAAGGCCTTATGGCGTCAGGATCGTTAATGGGGCAAGTAATGTCTCAGGTTCGTGGAAAAGCAGACGGTAAGAAAGTTAGTGCTATTCTAAAGACAGAACTTGACAAGTTTATCAAGAAAAATAATTAATTTGTAAGTTTACTGCTTTCAATACTGTTGAATATTTCTTTGACACTCGAAATATCATTAGGTGTGTTAATATTAATGAAGCAATATAAGTTTGCATCTATTTCTCTGAATTTATCTACATTGACGTAATTTACTTTCTCTAATCTTTCTATTGCGTCTTTGAGCCTTATTTTATTATCATTTACTGCTCCTCTGAAGGCTTTTAGAGCGGATGAAACATGGTAAACTGCAAACAACGGCTCGATATTTCCATTAGGCCAGTACGGTATTGCCAGATCGTATCCTACTGCAGATTCTTTTAGTATCTCTATCACTTTGGCATTTGCAAATGGCAAATCAACAGCAATTACGGCTGCATACTTGGCATTTATCGTCTCTAGCCCCGTTAAGACTCCGTGAATCGCTGCTTTGTTTTGGTTTGAATCTTTTTCCACTCTTACCCATCTTGGCAATATCGAAGAGTAGTCACTTGTTTTATCATTCTTACCTATGGTTATCACGATGTTGTTCGAAACTTTTGAAGCAAATTCAACAATGCGTTCAATCAAAGATTCACTGCCTATTTTTAAAAAAGATTTGTTTAACCCCATTCTACTGCTTTTCCCACCTGCTAAAATAATCACGCCAAAATCGTTACTCATCTTTTTCTACCCATTATCTTGTTTGATATATTATGATTAACTCCTTTTTTTCTTCTATAAAAGGAAATTATCCATATTTTCTTTTCTAAAACTCAATTAGATGACTACTTCTTCTCGATGTTGTTTGTTGGAAACTATTTTAATCAGAACCTCAAATGTTGATCATTCTTTGATTTTTATCTAGCCTCTATAACAAACACTGATTTGTGGGAACCGGTAAAAAGGTGATTTTGACCTGTACTGCAGAATAACTATAAAGACAAAGAAAAGCGTCAACTTACTCCTATAATCCGGGTTTGAGTTGCGGCTGGTTATGATATTGTGAATTAGATGTTGAGATTTCATTCTGTTATTATCACGTGGGTTTTGTTGTTAGTATTGTTCTGTGATTTTACTTATTAGCTTGTAGCCTTCAGTTTTGATGTTTATTATAGGTGTGTTTTGGATTGCTCCTTGTTGCGTGTTTGAGATCTTGCCGGTTACTGCTATTATCGGTGGGCTTGTTCCTTTTAATGCTCTTTCCGCATCTTTTTCATTTTCTGCAGTGATTATTTTGATTATGTCTTTTCTTGTTGAGACTGTTTGATGGAATCCTTCGAGTATAATGAAGTCAAATGATTCGTCGCTAAAGAGTTTCATTAGGTTTTCGAAAGTGTATTCGCCACCTTTTTCCTTCCTTATTACTGCAACTTCGCTTTCAGATACGCATGCTACTCTCACGGATCCTGATTTCGCGTGTCTCCACGTGTCCTTACCCTCAACATCCAGCGTGAAGTTCGAATGGTGAACATGTTTCGCAGAGCCGACTTTATACCCTTGACCGCTCAAATTCGAAATAATGTATTCAACAGTAGTTGTTTTTCCAGACTTGCTACTGCCAATAACCGAAATAACATTCACCATTCTCTAATCCTCTATTAAATCAAATTCTAGCCCGCTGTAAATTTTAACGTCTACTTCATCGTCTTTTCCAAGTGCATTATCTGCTTTAAGTAAAACATATCCATTCGCATCAGCAATGTTCTTCAAAACGGATATTGGCTTAAACAAAGGTTTTGCGTAATATTCTCCGTTTTTTCTATATACTTTAACTGGTAGAAGAAAGTCTATAGATGGTTTTGCCTTTACTGAGTCATCAATTTTGCATTTTAAAACAGGGAGATTATCTTTGAATCCAAGGCCCTTTAAGAAGTTTAAAAGAGGAATAACTAGTAGATAGAATGCTCCCACAGCTGAACCAACATGTCCTGGCAGCATAATGACAGGTTTACCTTTAACAACTCCGAATCCACTTACCTTACCTGCGCTTACTGCTACACCATGGAATATCAATCCTGATTGACTTAGTGTCTCAACAACATTCGGCACGTAATCTTTGACACCAACTGAACATCCAGCTATCGTGACAACAATATCAGAATTGCTGATTGCCAATTCCATCTTCTGTTTTATATCTTCAATGCTATCTTTTGCTATTCCCATTAGTATCGGCTCTGAATTCAAATACCGGATTAGGTTTTCAACGATATACGCGTTATTGTTCACTGTTTTATTTGCTGTTTTTGTAAATGGTTCAACTAATTCGTCACCAACTGATATCACAGATACTCGTATGTTCTTTACTACCCTTACATGTTCTTTATTCATTGCAATTAGCAATCCTATATCCTGAGGTCTTATTGTGTGACCTTTTGAAAGAACAAGTTCTTGATTCTTAACATCTTCACCGGTCAAACATATATTGCGGCTAACTTCAAGTGAATTCCTTACGCTTATCGTGTTACCTTCTTTATACGCTTGCTCAACTCTAAGAACTGCATCAGATCCTCTTGGAATTGGGGCGCCACATGCTACGTAAATGGCTTCATGGTCTTTGATGGAGGCTGAGGTAGGGTTATCAGATGGATATAATTCTCCTTTAATAGCTAGTTTTACAGGATTATTTTCAGAAGCCTTTAGAATATTATTAGTTATGACTGCGTATCCGTCCATAGCTGCGTAATCGTGATCTGGTATGTCGCACTTTGCAAAAACATCTTCATCCAGCACTTTACCAAGCGATTTTATTGTTTCTATTTCCTCGTTCAAGATTGGATTATTTCTTATTGATTGCTCCATTAGATTTAGTGCTCTCTCAAGTTTTATCAGTTTGAAAAATCTTTTTTGATGGCTTTGCTGCATATTGCTTCCTCTTTTTCCTACTCCTTATGCATCAATTATTGTTTGAATATAAGGTATGCTTAATTATTTTTATAATATTGTTTGCAAAAAATAGCCAAATATTTGCAGGTATCCATTATCGATGATTTTTCTATTCAAAATACATATGCTTATTTGTTATTTTTACTGACTAAAATCTTTAAATGTGGAAAAGTAACTTCAACTGGTAATTAATGATATCTTTAACGCGACATAAAAATAAAATATTTTTGGTAGTATTTCTACTAGTAATTTTTATTCTTAGCGAACTTGCATTTTCAAATGCGTTTTTAACTCGCGACACAATACCTGTCGATTTTACTAATACAAGTGATGAAGTTAGTGTAATCGCAAGTAATAGTACTAGTGTTGATTCTGAGAAAACTATCAAAATTGCTATATCTGCAATCGTTTCTCCTGAAGAATCTTTAAAGTATTATCAAGAAATGTTAGACTACATTTCTTCTAAAATTGATGTCAAAGTTAAGCTCATTCAACGTAAGACGTATCAGGAAGTGAACGATCTATTACAGCAAAATAAGGTTGATGCAGCTTTTATTTGTAGTCGAGCGTACGTGGAAGGTAATTATCACTTTGGTTTAGAATTACTCACGGTTCCAGTTGTAAAAGAGAAGACTGTTTATTATTCATATATCATAGTGCCAAAAGATAGTAAAGTTAATTCTATCAAGGATCTGAAAGGGCTTACTTTTGCCTATACAGATCCTCTGTCAAATTCTGGAAAATTATCACCTGATTATCTCTTGGTTATGAATGGCGAAAATCCAAATACCTTTTTTAGACTTACTTTCTATACGTATAGTCACGATAAGTCAATTCAGGCTGTATCTGAAAAATTAGTTGATGGAGCGGCTGTAGATAGTCTAGTTTGGAATTATGAGAATGCCACCAACCCAAAATTAACCTCAAAAACTAAAATTATCTACATATCACCCCCGTACGGTATCCCTCCTATTGTTGTTCCAAGAAACATTGATCCAATATTAAAAATAAAGTTGAGAAATGTTCTCCTTGAAATGCATGAAGACAAAGATGGACAAGCTATTCTTCAACACATCTTTGTCGATCGCTTCGTTGAAGCTGATGATTCCATCTATGATACTATACGAATGATGACAAAGGTAGTTATCAATGCTAATAGATAAACTTAATAAAATTAATACGCTTATCGGAGGTAGCCTTGTAAGGAAATTCGTTATCTGGATACTTTTAATTATTATTCTTCTTGGGGTGATAACTACTTTTCTTGTTCAGGTTAGCCTTTCGAAGACCTTGTCGGAAGAAATGTCAGCTAGAGGCAATATTATTTCGAAGAATTTGGTCGCTAGTTCTGTTGACTCTCTATTACTAGAGGATTATGTAAACCTTGACCGGCTTATCGATAAAGTAAAAAATATAGAAAACGACGTAGTGTATGTCTATATTGTTGATGAAAATAATAGAGTGTTAGTGCATACTTTTGAGAATGGTTTTCCAATTGATCTTCTTACTATAAATAAAGATAATCTTGATTCACATTTAATTAATTCAGGTAAAGGGTACATTATTGATTTTCGCTCTCCAATTTTAGATGGGCGAGCGGGTTATGTTCACGTTGGAATAGATGAATCTTCTATGCAAGGAAAAATAAATAGTGTATTAAATCAAATTATTGGTTTTACTTTAATTGTGGGTGCGATCGGAGTTATTTTGGCTTACGGCGCCGGGAATTATCTAATTGGCCCCATACATTCACTAGTAAAAGGAACTGAAGAATATGGTAAAGGGAATTTCGGATATCAAATAAAAACTAATACACATGATGAAATTAATGTTTTATCAAAAGCATTAGAAAATATGTCTAAGAACCTCAGTGAAAATATTAACGATCTTCGTGATTCTCAAGATAGATACAAGAAACTAGTTGATGGAATAAATGATGCGATTATTTCAATTGACTCTAATAGAAAGATTCTTTCTTGGAATAGTGCTGCGCAAAAGATGTTTGGTTATATGTTTGAAGAGATGATTGGGAAAACTATTAATCATCTTTTTGCGAATGATGCTGATTGTTTCTCTGAAAAAGGTGATATTAAAGAAGGTGAGTGGCTATTTATTGGTAAGAACTCTAAGTTTCAAGGATCTGTTAAAACTAAATTACTGCAGGACGGTTCAGATGTTCAAGTTGTAGTCATTAGCGACATTTCGGGTCAAAAGGAGAAGGAGGCTCTTGAGAAACAGATTCTGCAGTCCGATAAGCTTGCTACGATAGGTTCGCTAGCGGCGGGAGTAGCTCATGAAATAAACAATCCTTTGGCAAATATTTCACTTTATAGTCAGATGCTGATGAAAAAGAAAGATAAAACCATTAATTCTAAACTCAAGATTATATTTGATGAATCTAACAGAGCTGCAAATATATCTAAGAGTCTGCTAGAGTTTGCTCGCCAATCTGAGCCTAAATTAACAAATGCAAATATTAACTTGGAGATTGAAAAAGCATTGGCTATTCTAGGCCATGAATTAAAGGGTGTTAAACTCATTACTTCGCTTGAAAATATTCCCTTTATCCTTATTGATGTTGAACAGATAAAGCAAGTTTTAATTAATCTTATTTCTAATTCTATTCAAGCGATTGAAAAGAATGGGGAAATTAGAATTAAAACCTTTATTAGAAACAATTTCTTGAATATTAGTATATCTGATAATGGTTGTGGGATACAACCTGAAAATATTAGTAAAATATTTGATCCATTCTTTACTACTAAAGGACTAGGTGAAGGAACTGGTCTTGGTCTATCAATCTGTTATGGCATTATAAAGCGTCATAATGGTTCGATTGATGTTGAAAGTGAAGTCGGGTCTGGCACAACTTTTACTATTAAACTTCCATTGTGATCGATATGACTAGTATTCTTATTATTGAAGACAATTTTAAGATGCGTTCTGGGTTAGTTGAACTATTAACTGATGAAGGGTATTCTGTTGATTCGGCTGGAAATGGGAAACATGGTCTTGAGTTCATTAAGAATAAAGATTATGATATCGTATTGACTGATTTAATAATGCCTTTCATAGGAGGTATGGAAATATTACATCAGGTAAAACAATCAAGTCCAAAAACACGTGTGATATTGATTACGGCTTATGCGACAGTTGAAAACGCCGTGGAAGCAATGAAGTCAGGTGCTTCAGAATATATTACAAAGCCATTCAAAATAGATGAGGTGAAAATGAAACTTAGAAAGATTATTGCAGAATCCGATATTAAAACTATACATCCGTCTCTTGATCCTTTAATGATAAAAGCTATGTCAAATCCCATACGAAGCGGTGCGGTTAGACTTCTAGGTAAGGCGGGTAAACTTCGCTTTACAGATATTAAGAACTTACTTGAAATTAATGACCCTACGAAACTGAGTTTTCATCTTAGGGTTCTTAAAAGAACTAATATTTTAGAGCAAGATGAGGCCAAAAAATATAGTTTAACAATTAATGGGAAGAATATCTTAGAAGCCATATAAAATAATGATTGAAAATAAATTCAAATACATGTCTGTTTATTGAAATATTTTTCAAAAAAACGTTTTAATTAAATTGAAACGTAACGCCGTCGGTTAGGTACTGGAATTGATGTTCTATCTAAAGGCGGTTATTAACTAAATGAAAGATCGAAGAGAATTTGTTAAGACGGCGAGCATTGTCGTAGCAGCTTCAGCTGTGACTGGACTTGCTCTACTTTCTAAACCAGCTTTTGCTGCTGGGAAGGAATCCAATAGAACTGTAACAACGACCAAGGGTAAGCGTTTTGCGATGGTTGTTGATATTAGACGATGCATCGGTTGTGACGCTTGTACAGTAGCTTGTAAGGCTGAGAACAATGTGCCTCTTGGTGTTTTTAGAACTTGGGTTGAGAAACATGAAGCTGGTAAGTATCCTAATGTGAAGGTGATTATGGCTCCAAAGCTGTGCAATCAATGTGAAAATCCTCCATGTGTACCTGTGTGTCCTGTTACAGCTACATTTAAACGCGAAGACGGTTTAACTTTAATTGATTACGAGGTTTGCATAGGGTGCGGGTATTGCATACAAGCTTGTCCATATGCAATTAGATATTTTGACCCTGTTAGGCACGTTGCTGATAAATGCACTTTCTGTGTGCAGCGTGTTGAGCAGGGGCTAAAGCCAGCATGTGTAGAAACATGTGTTGGTGGCGCAAGAATATTTGGCGATATTAACGACCTCGATAGTGAGGTCAGTCGTATTCTCAATACAGAACCTATACAAGTTCTAAAACCAGACCTTGGAACTAAACCGCATAACTTCTACGTTGGACTGGATTCATCAATTGTAAGGTGATATGATATGGTTAACTATATATTTCCAAATGAATTCGTTGAATGGACTATCCTAATTACAAACTATCCTTTCATAACTGGTCTCGTAGCTGGTTCCTTCATAATATCATCTCTGACCTATGTATTTGGGAAAGAACAGTTTAGACCTATTAGTAAACTAGCGCTGCTCACTTCTCTAACATTTCTCTTGATATCAGTCTTGCCATTATTAGCTCATCTTCAACAGCCTTCACGTGCAACTGAAATGTTGCTTAGACCTAATTTCTCCTCAGCTATGGCCATGTTCGGGTTCATTCTACTGGGTTATATTTTACTTGCAACTGTGGAAGCGCTGTTTCTGTTTAGGGAAGGATTCGTTAAGCTTCAGGCATCTTCAAAAGGCGTAATGAAGAATCTGTACCGGGTATTATCTTTAGGTTCAGTTGAAGCTAGTAAGGGCAGCATTGAGAGAGACCATAAAATTGTAAAAACATTGGCTATGATAGGTATTCCGTTATCAATTTTATTCCACGGATATGTCGGTTTTATCTTCGGCGCTATTAAATCGAATCCGATATGGCTAACTCCATTAATGCCTGTGATTTTTATTCTGTCTGCAATAGTTTCAGGAATCGCGTTGCTGTCATTTGTGTACGTGGTAGCTACTAAATTGTCTGGTGGTAGAATTTCAGTTGACGTAATGACATCTTTAGCTACCTACCTAGGGTGGTTCCTAATAATAGATCTTTCAATGACAGGGTTGGAAGTAGCCTTCAGGGCATATGAACAATCAGACTCATGGTATGGCGTATCAAAAATACTGTTCGATATTAATCTAGTTCCTTACCTAGGTATGGAAATAATATTTGGTGGAGTAGTTCCGCTGATACTATTAGCTATTCCTGCTATTAGAAAATCTATTGCTGGTGTCTTGTTGATATCTGCACTAGTTCTTCAAGGAGTTCACGCAATGAGGTATACCATTATTATAGGTGCTCAGTTACTTTCCAAAACAGGTGAAGGCTTCCTCACATATGCGCCTCCGTTGTTTGGCCGTGAAAGTTACATGACGACGATATCTATTTACGCCATAGGTTTTTTCATAATGCTAGTTTTACTGTCAATATTCCCATGGCGAGAAATTGAGGTGCAAAAGAAATGACCGAAAATAATAGAAGAACTTTCCTTAAAGGCATAGCAGCTGTAGGTAGTTTAGGAGTATTCGCCTATGGCTATGGCGATACCCTTGGTGAAATGATTACCCCAACATATAGGACGAAGAATCCTGTTCCGACAGATCTAGAATCTGAGGGTAAAACTGTCACTACTTTGTGTCAAAGCTGCAACACGCGCTGTGGAATAAAGGTGCGAGTAGTTGACGGAAGGGCTGTAAAGATAAACGGTAACCCATATCATCCAAATACTACAAAATGGGAACCTGTAAAGTATGACACTCCAGTTTCAGAAACTAGAGGCTTCAACACTCCAATTTGCCTTAAAGGACAAGAAGGAATGCATTGGACCTATGATCCTTATAGAATCAAGACTCCATTGAAAAGATCTGGTCCCAGAGGCTCTTCAAAGTGGAAACCAATAAGCTGGGAGCAATTAATCTCTGAAGTCGTCGAAGGCGGTCAAATATTCAATGAAATAGGTGAAGATAGAGAAGTAATAGGCTTTGCTAAAGCTAGAAGTTTTGACCCTATAGACCCGGCGAAGCCAGAGCTAGGACCTAAGGCAAATCAGGTCGTTCTATTAAGAGGCCGTGGGCAGCCTGGTCGAGTTGACTTCATATCGCGTTGGTTAAACAACGTTTATGGTAGTACTAACTTCATTCCGCACGATGGGGTATGCGCGATAGCTGTTCAGACAGGACATGACATTGTTACTGACTTCAAAGTTGAGCAACTGCGTCCAGATATCAAGAACTGTAAATTCATAATATCATTTGGAGATATTTACTCCGCAGGCCAACCTTCTGTAACTCCTGCGGGAATGATGTTGCCTGAAAGATTAAAGTCAGGGGATCTTAAGCTAGTAGTGGTGGATCCGAGAGCTGGCAACATAGTGGCTCACGCTACAAAATGGGTTCCAGTTAACCCGCGAACAGACGGTGCTCTTGTCATGGCTATGATTCGATGGGTTATTGAAAACAAGAAATTCAATACAGGATATCTTGAAAATCCGAATCAGAAAGCCAGTGACGCAGACGGTGAACCAACTTGGACAAATGCAACACATCTTGTCGTTATGGATTCAAGTAATGCAAATAATGGAAAATTCGTCAGAGGTGATGCGATAGGATTAACAACGGATAAAGACAAGTTTGTTGTTATCGATGCTGCATCTGGGAAGCCTGAACTTGTTGATACAAGTGTTAAAGCAATGTTATTCTTCGATGGAACAGTTACAGACAAATCAGGTAAGGCTATTAAAGTAAAGTCATCTCTACAAATATTGAAAGAGGAATCGCTAAAGTACACATTAGACCAATATAGCGAAATATGCGGTGTACCTGTGAAAACAATTGAATGGATGGCAAGTGAATTTACAAGCTATGGGCGAAAAGTGGGGTTACTAATGTACAGAGCACCAGCCACCCAGTATAACGGGACATACATGGTTATGGCTTCCTTCATGTTGCAAATGCTTGTAGGAAACGTTCACTATAAAGGCGGATATCTACAAGCAACGTCAACAGCCTTCACAACAGGTAGGTATGATTTGACTAAATGGGGTAAAGAGACAAAGAAGGGAATAACAATCTCTCGTGAGAAATTCAAGTATGAAGACACAAGTGAGTATAAGAGTAAGGTTGCTGCTGGTCAAAACCCATATCCTGCGCAGTTAAACTGGTTCCCAACGACGCACGGAGGCTTATGGACAGAGGCTGTCGCAGGGATTGCCCAAGAATACCCATATGGCGCAAAAATAGTGATATCGTATATGGGAAATCCAATCTATTCTTTACCAGCTGGTCATAAAACGATTGACACGTTCAAGGATCCGAACAAAGTAAATCTATTTATTGCATTAGACAATTTCATAACCGAGTCTTCAATGCTAGCTGATTATATCGTACCTGATTTAACGTGGCTAGAAGGAAATATGGGTATTATGAATCCATATCCTCCAAACCACGCCAAGTTCATGGGTGTAAGAGTTCCAGCTATCGAGCCAATGACAGGTAAGACAAGTGACGGAATATCGTTCAGTACAGATCAATTCTTTATCGACGTTGCGAAGAAGATGAAGTTATCTGGAATAGGTGCAGATGTTATTCCGGGTCCAAATGGAAAAACTTATCCTATAAACAGAGCAGAAGATTTCTACTTTAGAGCAATAGTAAATCTAGCATATAATGGGAAGGTACCTAACGCATCTGACGAGGAAGTGAGTTACGTGGAGCAGAATTATCCTGCTTCGTTCGTTAGCTATGCTAGATCGATATTCTCAGATGAAGAGTGGCGAAAATTCGTATACGTTGTAGCTAGAGGGGGTCACTTCGAGGACCCGGCGGTTGGATTTACTGGTGAGATCCATAAATACGGAACTAAGATGTTGCTGCAGTTCTACAGTGAGAAGTTAGCTGCTCTCAAACAATCTATTACTGGTAAGAACTATTTAGGTACTGCTACTTGGATGGAAGCTAAAGATATGAAGGGTCAAATCTTAGACGAAGTAGACAAAGCTTATCCTCTAGTGATGGTGGGATATAAAATGAGTCAACACACACAAAGCCGAACAATGTATGAAAAATGGGCGTTAGAACTATATCCTCAGAATTATATAGAAATCAGTGAGGAAGATGGATCCACTTTAGGATTAAAAACAGGTGATAATGCAAAAGTAGAATCAGCATCAGATAGTGCGATAGGGACTATAAAAGTAACGAAGAGAGTCAAACCAGGTGTTATCGCGATATCTCATCACTATGGACACTGGGCGTGGGGTTCAGCTGATGTAGAAATCGAAAACGCAGGACAAGTAGTTAATGACGTAGGTGTGGTAAAAGGTAACATTGTTGTAGGTGACGCGTCGAGAGGCAAAGGCATATGGGGTAGCAAAGTTATGAGGATTGATGACACTACAAAATCAGCGTTGGTCGATCCAATAGCTGGGTGTTCCCCAACAGGCGGAGTAAGAGTTAAGCTAACCAAGGCATAACCCATTGGAAGTATTCATGCGAAACGATAACGAAAATGTTAAGATAGCTGAGGGACGAAGTCGAGTCTATAAGTGGCTCGCACAATTCTTCCTTACGAAGCCAACATTCTCCTCTTTAACATCTGCATTAAACGAATCTATATTATTAGCTATAGAAGATATTATTCCAGATGGAAAAGGAACATTGAAATGGATAACGGAATACTCAACTAATCTAGGAAAGGAAGAATGTGAAAAACTAGGTATACGTTATGATGAATTACTAAACGTGCCTATTCCTGGGAAATATGTTCCACCATATGAATCATGTTTCCAAGATGCACTATACATACAAAGCATATCTGGTTATGGTGAATTGTGGGGAAAAGCAACTAAGCTTGTAAATGAATTCTACTTGAGAAACGGGTTTGAATCTACAGTAGAAGGCGTTCCTCCTGACCATATTGGGCTAGAATTGCTATTTATGGCAAATATTTGCAAACTAGAGTCACAAGCATATTCAGATAATACTCAGAAAACTACAGATAAATTACAGAAAGAGCAGCGAACTTTTCTAACTGAGCATATTATAAATTGGCTTCCATTCTTCGCTGAGAAAATCATCAAATCTGATAAAAATGGATTTTACTCCAATATCGTTAAACTCTCCAAAACATTCATACAGTCTGATTTAGAATACTTGAATTATGACAAGAAAAAATAAATTAACCCGTAGAGTCTTGTTAACTTTTCATTTTATTACTTTAATTAATATATTTATTCTATATCTGTATCTTCCCTTTATTAAATAGATATGACAGAATGCAACCGCCAACTATTCCTATCAAGTATCCGTAAGGAAGACCAATAATAGCTGATCCTACTAATAACGATATGAAGAACTCCTCCTTTTTGGTTGATGTTTCTCTGACTAGCAAAGCGAGTTCAAGACCTGCAAACAGTAATAAGACGCCAAGTAATGCCAGTGGGAAGATACCGAGAATCTCCTGAAACGCTTGGCTGAAAAATAACCCTATTACTACAAAGAACGTTCCAATTATTACTACAGCTCCACCTGTTCTACCGCCAAACCTAAAGTGCCCCGCAAGACCCCCTGCACCGTGGCAAACTGGAATTCCACTGAAAAAAGGTGATATCAAATTCATAAGACCCACTGTTAAAGACAGCTTTCTAGTGGAAACAGGTTTTGAAGGAAAAAGATTCTTAGTTAAACTAGATGTCGCTATTATAGAATTGCCTAATGAAAGAGGAATTTGGGGTAAAGCCAAGATTAAAGCTCCCTGTAAAATATCGTTAAATGATGGTGCAAAAAATTTAGGCACGCTGAATCCTACAGTGATAAAGAGATTCTTTGGCACACCCAATGCAAATGAAACTAAAACCCCTAGCGCAATCAAAATCAGTGCAGGTGGTACACGACGGCTATTATAGAAAGCAAACGTAATTAATACTCCAATGAAGGATAAAATCCATCCAAGGTAAGCATCTTTCTGCATATATCCCAAAGCAGTCATTATCAGACTTACTCCTAATCCGAACTGAATACCTCTGGTAACGCTCCGAGGAATCTTATCTAGCTTATCAGTTAAGTTCGTAACTGCTAATATCGTGAAAAAGATTCCAACTACTAAACCCGCCCCGAACAATAATTCTTTAGCCGGTTTCAACGTAATCATAATCGCTGCCATAGCCTTCAAAGGTTGAACAGGTATTGGAAGACCAAACAAAAAACCTGTTATTATGTGAAATACTCCGAACATTATGAGGACGCTGGCCGCGTCAAGATTGTTGGTGATAACCATAGCTGTTATCAGAGGTACTGCGAGTCCTAAGTCTCCTAAGGAGCCAGCAAACTCGTTTCTATCAAAGCGAAGGGCTTGCCTCTTAATCTTCACGCCGATAACCGTTACCAGCTTACTAATAATAAGATGATGCTATGATTATTCGCATCATTAACTGATGCATCGTCTTAACTCAAAGAACACTATTGTTCGGCTTCGAAATCACTTCCAAACTTTCAATAAGAGAAATTATTCACGACATAATTGAAAATATAACTAATGTGAATACGAGGGATAATTATGTAGATAGCAACAATATCTATAGATAATCATGTAGATAAGTGAATGTTAAGTTTTGATTTTCGTTATGATTGTTATTTGTTTTATGGCTCTGAACGTTTCAAGTTTTTCTTTCACAGTTGTTGGGGAAATATTGTCGTTTAGTGTAACATCAGCTGTGAATATTATTGTGTTTTTATCTATGCTGTGAGGTCTTAAATCTATAGTTGAGCAAGTTATAACACCTTTAATCTGTGAAAGTTTTGATAGTATTCCGTCTATCTCTTGGATTGTTAATAGTTCTTTAATTCCCTCTCCTGCAACTAGGTATTTAGTCATTCATTCTCATTCCTTCGTAAGTTTCTTCTTTTTTGAATCGTGTTTCCCATATCTTCTAAACCGTGAGTAAACCTGTTTTCACCGCAGACTACACATATTGTTTTTAATTTTAACGTCTAAATCATCTAATCATTATTTACTGTGATTCCAGTAATATTAATTAATGATAGGTTCACTATGTTTCTTATTAGTTTTACTGAAGCCGGTTCTGTTAAGTCTTCTGGACATGCTTCAACCTGTTAATAGTTTGGACATGACTTGCGTTTTCAAAATTTATTGAATCTCTCAAAGATTTTCCATAACTAATTTTTCAAAGATTTCCTTTGATTTTTGCAGTTCTATCACATAGTTATCTTTTAGACTTAACAATTCATTAACAGCTAACTTGATTTGCTCCATGTACTTATATCTCCAAACGCCTATAGGGATTGGAATCTTTACGTTCTTCTCAAATGTTTTCGTTGAAATAGAGGGTTGAACACTTCCACTTTGAAAATGGTAAAACTGTTTTTGTACTATATTGCTTTTCAATATTCCAAAATAGAAAAGAGATTCATCAAAAGATTTTGTCTCGGAAACCAAGAAACCAGTAGCAGACCCCTCAACCTACGCTTGGGCAGTAGGCGCCACTGTCACCGTAGCAGTCTTTGCAATGGTTATTCTAAGAAAAAGCCCACAACGTCACAAACAGTAATTGAACCCACATTTAGAACCGAAAATACATCGGGTCCCACCATGCCTGGTTACAGTGTTAAGAGAATGCCAATACTATTGGTAAGTTGAATCTCAGATTCAAAGGTTAATGCAGTTGCCATTTTATCTCTGAGAATTCCCCCTTCGAATTTAGAGGTGAAAATGTAACTCCAAAGCCAAAATAGAACTTTGAAAACCATTCGTAAAGATGAATTCTTAGATCTTGAACGTAAACTATCAAGCCTTCGATAGCTATTAGGCCGACGTTCGCAAGAATAAATATTGGAATTCCAACTAATCCTAATTCTAGAATCCGGCCTGTTAGAGAGCCTAGAATGATGCTCAGCAGGAGTAATGCTCCAAGCCTTATGTAGCTTATCGTGTTTGCCAGAAACTCAATTGGCTTAAGAATTCCCTCTACTAGTCCTGACTCTAGCGCTTCAGTTACAATATGACGGTCCTCTCGAATGATTAGATATGCGAGGCTTCTTCCAAACATCATTGCCATGTAGGATGTGACAAATATTGGAACTGAGGTTTGCGCGACTAGTGAAATTGGTATCTGTATTCCAAGTAAACTGTTGAGCAGAGGGGTTGAAGTTTGACTTGAAAATATCTCTTGGAATCTAAACTGAACGCCGATTACTGCAAGTAAGAAGGGTACGCTCGATGAGTAGAGCAGGAGAGTTGGAAGATGGCCAAGAAAAGCTTCAATTCTGTTTCTTGATCTGATTTGGTTGATGATCGCTATTGCGTAGGCAGTTGCAAGGTGGAAAGTTCCTATTACAGTAGCTATTTCAAAAATAAACAACAAAGATTCAGTGCTTGTTGGATTTTCAAGAGCATTCTGAAGTGGAACTATTATTTGAAATGGTGTCGAGATTCTCAATCCGAATACTTCTCCTGTAAAGAGCCCCATAACAAAAGATGAGGAGCCAAGTATTGCTAGCATCCAACCCCAAACGCCGTACTTTCGCATCTTGAATGCCACGAATAATCCAACAGATATCAGAACCAGCCCTCTGCCAATGTCAGCTAGCATTACGCCAAAGAACAGCGGGAAAACAAATGCAACTATTGGAGTTGGGTCAATCTCGTTGTATCTTGGCAGTCCTTGCACTAGTGATATGTTCTCAAAGAGAGATATTATCTTCGGATTAACTATCAGTGTAGGTATGTAGGGTTCGCGTGCAAGCCTTTTTTCAACAGATTCATTCAAAGCAATATATCCATGTAATTGTTGTTGGAACAACTGTAACTTGTCAGATGGGACAAACCCCTCGACTACAATGATTCTTCTAAATCCTTGAAAAACTCTAATCCTGCGAACATTGTTGAAAAATATGTGTGCTGCATCGCGAAGCGCAAATAACCTCCTCTGAATCTTATTTATTCGTGTCAAACTGAGTTTTTTTACCTGTAATTCTATCTTCAGATCCGTCATTTCGCTATTAAGCGCATCAGCTAGGCTGAAAAGGTCTTTAGCGTGAAATATTTGATGTATCTCTTCAGACTCTATATGCTGTGTGGCAAGTAGTTCGTTTGCCTCAGAATAAATAAGATGAATCCTTGATAATAAAAGCAAGAGATTAGGGTCTTCAACTAAACCGTCTCTGTTTGAAGGATGAAAAAAAGAATATTTACATAATTTAGCGATCATTACTCCTGAATCGCTTTTAGGGGATGCAAGCACAACTCTACAAAGTTTTGCTATAGCCATGTCAAGCGCTTCAGATAATTATCTAACAACTAGAACTGAGCAATTTGCATATTCTACGAGTCCACTAGCTACGCTGCCAATTAGCATTCTTTGAAACGGGGTTTTTCCTCTGGTTCCTGTAACAATTAGATCAACGTGATTGGTTTCAGCATATGCGAGGATGGCCTCAGTTACTGAAGAAGTATCAACAATTATCTCAAAGGTCATTTTAACATTATGTATCTTGATAGTCCTCTCAATGTTTGGAAGCCATCTTTTAGCTGTTCGTCTCGCTTCTTCGTAATATGCTGCGGCATCACCAGAAAATTCGAATGGAGGTCTTGGAACAACATGCAACACCATAAGTTCGATACCCTCGTTCTTAGCAAGCTTTGCGGCAAAGTCTACAGCCCTTAGAGCCACCTGAGAACCATCAACGGCAACCAGAACCCGCTTGAAAGAAGACATGTTATCATTATTCGCATTGACTCAGATAAACGTTTATGCTCATGACTGGGTGTGTGACAAAACTCGCCCGGTTGTGAGAGAACTATGTCTGACAAAGATTTGTAGTCTGATTGAATTGCTCTTTCGCCGTATTGCACATCTGGCAGAGCAACAGAATGTCGTCTTCATTATCTTTCTTGGGATGTGACTATTTGCTCTGCAGTCATGTTCAACACTGCTTCAGCTATGTCGCTTGCATATTCTGCCGTTCTCTGTATGTCTTCCAAGATTAAACGTATTGGATAGTACGTCTCAAGTGTTCGGCCTTTTTCAACCGTGTTTAACACTTCTTTTTCTAGCTGTGTGAATAGGTTGGTCTTCTCAACTATCTCATCTGCGGAGTTATAGTCCCGTTTGAAGAGTGAAAGACCAGATTCATTGAATACGGTTAGGGCAAAGTCGCTTAATTGTATTATCTTGTCGAGGACTTGCTCATCAAGCGGGTTATTCAACATGAGCGACTCTTGAGCTATTCTTGTAGCGTGATCTGCAACTCTCTCAACACTCTTGACAACAAGTCTGTATCCCAGGCAGTCTGTGGATTTTGCTAAGCCTATATCGTCTAGAATACGACTGTTTTGAACTGCCATTTGGAGCTGGCGAATGATGTATATGCTGAATCTGTCAACTTCATCATCGGTCTTGATTATACCGTCTACTAAGTCTCTATCGAGTTTCTTAAGGGCTTGAATCGCGTCGCGATGCATCGACTCAGTGATTAAGAACATCCTTCTCAACGCATTCTCTATACCTAGTTCAGAGTAGCTGATAAGAATCTGCAAGGTGATTCCTTCAGTTGAGTCAGCTATGACTTCTGTTCCAACAAGATATCTACGCGCTGTTTCTTTGATACCGTTCCTCTGAGCAGAAGATAACCATCCTTCTTTATTTCGTATGTTGATCATGTTATAACCTAAAATGTAAAGTGAGACCAGTCTTCTAGCTAGAGAATCAGGTCTATCATTATGCGATACTTCAACCACTATCTCTCCGCCTCCTCTAGAGACGACAGGAGCCCCTTTCGGGGTTATGACGATCGACGTGTTGTTCTGCTTGACGACTAAAACTTGATCACCTGACTGAAGTCCCATCTCTTCCACCCATTTCTTTGGAAGTGCTAACATGTATGACGACTTGCCTGAGAACTGAATTTTCCTAGTCTCTTCATCAATATCTTTCGTCTTAGTTATTTCATATCATCCCTGTAAAATTATCTCTAACAATATGGTTATTCAAATGCCATATATTTCCCTTGTGCTATCCATATATAATATTAATAAAATGGTCTTTATGATGAAAAAAATGAAAACAAGAAAAAATAGATCAAATGCTGCGATAAGCAGGCCAATCCTTATTGTTGGCATAGTAGTTATTATTGTGTTTACTGGATTCTTAGCCTTAACATACCAAGGAACTCAAACGCCAGAAACAAAAACTTCTACAGTTTCGACAACATCTACTGTTTCTTCAACAGTATTGTCAACCGTAACTACGACAGTTACCTCATCGACAATTCAACAACAATCTCTCACTTTGAATGGTGCTGGTGCAACATTTCCATACCCTCTACTATCTACGATGGCATTTGAGTACAATAAGATTCAGCCTAATATCAAGTTAAACTACCAATCCATCGGAAGCGGAGGAGGCATAAAGCAACATACCGCGATGACCGTTGACTTTGGAGCATCTGATGCTCCACTCACCAAAACGCAGGCTGATGCAGCACAGAACACTCTTCACATCCCAGTCACAATAGGTTCAGTAGTTTTTGCCTACAACCTACCTGGAATACAGAAAGGGCTTAAAGTCACAGGACCAGTAATAGCAGATATCTTTCTAGGCAAGATAACAAAGTGGAACGACCCAGCGATCAAAAACCTCAATCCAGAAATTCAGCTACCTGAAAAAGATATCTTGGTAGTACACAGGTCAGACGGTTCTGGAACTACATTCGTCTGGACTAGCTACCTATCAATAATCAGCTCTGAATGGAACACGAAAGTAGGCAGTGGTACATCAGTTCAATGGCCTATAGGCCTAGGCTCCGCTGGAAATGAAGGAGTAGCGGGACTCACTCGGGGAACAGCATACACTGCTGGATATGTTGAGCTGGCCTACGCCATTCAAAATACAATGAGCTATGCGTATATTCAAAATATTGCAGGTCAATTCATTGAACCCACACTTGATTCGACAAAAGCAGCGGCTGAAGCAGCATCGATTTCACTGCCACTAGGAAACCAGAGCTGGACAAGCGTTAGCCTATTGAACGCACCAGGAGCAACCTCATACCCGATTGCGAGTTTCAGCTACCTCTTAGTCTACAAAGAGATTTCAATCTTACCTTCAATGGATAAAACACGCGCAAAAGCATTGGTTGATTTCCTATGGTGGGCAGTTCATGACGGACAGAACCTTGCACCTAATCTACAATACGTCCCATTGCATAAATCAGCAGTAGCAGTTGACGAAGCAAGCATCAATTCAATAACATTCAAAGGAGAGCCACTGAAAAACTGATTCATTCTCCTCCTTACGGAGGAAGACAAATGATTAACAATTCTGAGGACGGTGAAAGAACTAAAATAAAAAGAGTAAAGGACTGAATTGTTAATGCGTACCTTTAAAGTTAAGAGATTCTTACATGGCGACAATCTCTTCAAATTATTAACTGCGGTGTTCGCCTCAGGTGTTATTATCACACTATCTTTGATAGTGTACAATCTGGTCTTTGAATCCTACCCAGTTTTTGACAGATTTGGATTTGGCTTCTTCACAGGTGTTTCGTGGAACCCGGTTGCTGGGAGAGAGTTATTCGGAGCGTTTCCATACATTTTAGGCACATTGGTCACTTCGATCATTGCTTTAGCGATAGCTGTGCCGATAAGCCTTGGCATAGCGATATTTCTTTCAGAAATGTCGCCTTCAGCAATCAGAGTTCCTCTATCTTTTCTGATAGAGCTTCTCGCAGCTGTTCCGAGCGTGATTTACGGGCTTTGGGGTCTTTTCGTCTTCAGATTCTGGGTGGTAGATTTTGTTGAGAAACCTCTTTCGACATATCTAGGTTTCATACCGGTTTTTCAAGGTACACCATTTGGACTGGACGTTCTCACCGCAGGATTGATATTGGCTATCATGATAATACCCACTATCTCATCTGTTTCAAGAGAAGTGTTGATTGCGGTCCCGAACTCTCAAAGAGAAGCTGCCTACAGCATCGGGGCTACAAGGTGGGAAAGTATCAGGATAGGCGTTCTGAGTTACGCCCGCTCAGGATTAGTTGGCGCAGCAATACTTGGGCTTGGTAGGTCTATAGGTGAGACAATGGCTGTTACGATGGTTATCGGAAACGCAATTGGTTCGGCGGCGATTCCAACGTCTCTTCTTAAGCCCAGTCAAACAATGGCTTCATTGATTGCTAACGAGTTTAACGAAGCAGATCCAACATCACTTCATCCTTCAGCACTTATAGGTGTAGCGCTGATACTGTTCATCTTCGCCTTAGCTATCAATATCTTCGCCAGATTCCTAGTCTGGAGAGTTGTAAGAGTTAGAGGAGGATCAGTGTAGAATGTCAAGCTACACATTCAGACGTTTCAAGGATAAGATGGCGTACGTCTTTGGCTTTCTCTGCGTCCTTATCACTATCATTCCTTTGGGAAGTATTCTCTTTGAAGTTGTTAGAAACGGATTTCCAGCGCTAAACGTGGAGTTCTTCACTGGACTTCTTGGACCAATAGGTCAGCCCGGAGGTGGGATTGCAAACTCTATTCAAGGCACTTTGATACTTATCGCCCTCACATCAATAATAGGTGTTCCTGTTGGCATTATGTCTGGGATATATTTGGCTGAGTTCGGTGACAATAGGTTTGGGGGTACCGTGAGGTTCTTCATCGACGTTTTTCTCGGATTCCCCTCAATTGTGATAGGAATCTTCGCATATCTTGTAATTGTGTTGACGATGAGGAACTTTTCAGCGATAGCGGGTGCATTCTCCCTATCTATCATAATGCTCCCAATTGTGGCCAAAACTACTGAAGAGGCTATAAGACTGGTGCCTAACTCAATCCGCGAAGCGTCTATGGCGCTAGGAGTCAGAAGATGGAGAACCATAGTAAGCGTAGTGCTAAGCACAGCCAAAAGTGGGATTGCAACCGGTGTAATATTGGCCATCGCGAGGATTGCCGGTGAAACAGCGCCGTTGATTATGACAATTCTCGGGAGCCAATGGTTCTTCGCAGGATTTGACGGACCTATGGATGCACTTCCTCTGAGAATCTGGCGCATGTCACTGCTACCCTATGATTATGCGCGCCAACAAGGATGGGGTGCAGCTTTGATTTTGATTCTCATAGTTTTAACGTTGAACATTGCAGTGAGGTTCTTAACGCGGCGAAAGTACAGGATAAGTATGTGAGAGCAGATTGCGAATAAAACTTGATTTAAATGAGCTCAAAGAAACTGATGACCTCTTGACGTCGAAGCGTAACGGAACAGCTCAGTTTAGCGAAACATTGGATAAGTACAAGATCGAGATTGAGCTTCTAAACGCATGGTTCTCAGAGAAGCATGCCTTGAAAGACATCTCTATGAATATTAAGGCTAATTCCGTAACTGCAATAATCGGCCCATCAGGATGCGGAAAATCAACTCTCATACGTTGCCTCAACAGGATGCATGAGCTAACTCCAAAAGCAAGAGTATCTGGTCAAGTCCGACTCGACAACGAAGACATATACGCTGGAATAGACCCAGTTATCATCAGAAGGAAAGTAGGGATGGTTTTCCAGAAGCCAAATCCATTTCCAACAATGTCAATCTATGATAACGTAGTGGCTGGACTAAAGCTGAACGGAGTCAAAGACAAGAAGAAGCTAGATGAAGCGATGAGAAAAAGTCTTGAGCTAGCATCTCTTTGGGATGAAGTTAAAGACGACCTGAAACTTTCAGGATCTAGTCTCTCAGGTGGACAGCAGCAGAGACTCTGCATAGCAAGGGCGCTCGCGGTCGAGCCAGAGGTTTTACTGATGGATGAACCCAGCTCTGCACTTGACCCGATTGCAACAGGAAAAATAGAGCAGCTGATAATAAGTTTGAAAGAACATTACACTATTGTGATAGTTACGCATAATATGCAACAGGCTGCTCGAATCGCAGACTACACAGCTTTTCTCTACCTTGGAGAGCTTATCGAGTACGGCGATACAGCGCACCTCTTTGAAAATCCATCGAAGGAGCTTACTGAGCGGTACATAACAGGCAAATTTGGGTAGGATGCGATTAGAATTGACTAGATTAATGGATATAGGTCTCGAAAGGCTGAAGAACATGACTCTAGACATGGCGAGATTATCTGAGAAAACAGTCTCCACAGCTATAGACGCCTACAAAGAGGGTGAAAATGTCGCTGAGCAAATATTCAGATGGTCAGATGAACTGAGAATACTTCAAGACGAAGTGAGCGACCTCGCAATTGAAGTGATAGCCAGGTATCAGCCGGTAGCTTCAGATCTCCGACTCATCAAGTCCTGCATGGAGATATCCTATGGCTTCTCTAGGTTTGGAAGATACGCTTACGACATTTCTCAGGTGTTAGGTATCTTCTCAGATATATCGTTATGCAACAAAACCTCTATCGAAGACGCAGGTAAACACGTTAAGAAGATGATAAAAGTGAGCATAAACGCCTTCGCAGAGCAGAACATAGATCTCGCGAGAAGTCTAAGCAAGATGGATGAAGTTGTAGACAAGATATATCTAGACTTCGTCAAAAACGCTGCTAAAGCACCAGACGTTGATCTGAAATGCGCACTCTCAGGCACTCTCATACTCCGCTACCTTGAAAGAATAGCTGATCACGCAACATACATTGGAGACTCAGTTATCTACATCGTATCCGGCGAACGTTCATCAAGAAAATAAGATCTTGTCTAAAACATTTATTCTCTTCAATTTAGATCAAAGAATCGATATTACTCATCATTGTCAATAACACCAACTGCAACATCCGCAAAGAAAATAAATGATTTTTACGAGTGAACACTTCACTCTAATACATGACAAAAGACGCAACAGAATTCTCTCTACATATGCTTCTTGTTATTTAATCGAACTCTTTATCTTCTAAGATTGTCTTACTTGTCGTGTTTGAACGTTACTATTGTTAGGCGAGGTAAGGACCTTGTCGTTACGTTTGACTATGCTCCAGCTATAGTGGAAAAAGTCAGAGGGCTGAGGAGTCGGCGATGGGATCCTAGTCAGAAGGCTTGGCTGGTTCCCGTTTCAGATTATGCTGAACTAGTTAAGGCTCTTGAAGGATGCGATCTGCGGGTTGTTCCAAAAGATCTCGTGTCGCAAATAGTGAAGGAGGCTGAACGTAAAATGTCTTGTTTTAAATGCGGCGAAGGTATTTCTTGTGAGGCGTGCAGTTATAGGGAAACGTGCATGGTGAGAAGTGTGGCCGAGTACTGCTTGTGCGACGGGTGCTTGGTTGAGGATGATGCCTATACGTTTTACGCGGTGTGTTTCGCTAAGCGTCTTGAGTAGCTTTCGCTTCGTGCTTATGTAGGTTCTTTGCTTCCTTAACCATGAAGTTGGTGCTGCTCTCATCAAGGTCAAATGCTCTGTTTATCTCCGAGGCGAACAAGGTGTTTCTTCCGTAGATTGACTCTATGTAAGGCAGGTAGCTAGACGCCTCGCGGCTGGAATAATTGTATATTTTTGACATCCGCTCAGTTATCTTCTTAACTATTCGTGAGTCATTCCAGAATCTTAGCCTGAGGTTGAATGGAAGCGTGTCAGTCGCGTAGCGATGGTAGTTTAGGTTTTGTCTCACATCGAAAATAGCTTTGGCAAGTAGAATGTCAAAGTACTGTCTTAGCCTGTAGCTTCCCTTTACTTCGCATTTGTATGTCATCAAGTCTAGTTGTGAGAGGGCTTCCAGAACAGGTGCGAGCTTATCGCTCTCTACTTGTGATGTTATCAGTGCGTAGTAGACGGCTCTTAGCTTCTCTCTTGTGTCATGCTCTGAGGATGTGCGGAGAACTTCAGTGGCTTCTTGAAGCGACTTAGCTTGGGAGAGCCTTGTTATTGTCTCCTGGATTGAGAGATACTCATCTCTGCTTGTTAGAGTGTGGGGGGTCTTGCTGGTTGATATTTCTTGAAGATTATTTATCATCGCCCGTACGTCGCCTCTGGACTTGCTAACAGCCTCGCTTAGCACTGTTGGATTCTTCTCAATCTCTTCCTGGTCAAGTATGCGTCTGGCGTAGAGCTCAAGTGATCTCGCTGAAACTCGGGTGAACTGAATCACCTCGGATTTCTTGGCGAGTTTCTCAACTGCTGAAGCGTCTCCGGCGTTCGCAGCCAGAACGATTGGGTGCTTAACTTTCTGAAGTAGCTCCGTGATGAAGTCAACTGCGCCGTAATCCTCCCTTGACTCGATGCCGTCTGCTTCGTCAAAGAATATCAGAAGCTTAACATCCATGAGCGTGGTGTTAGTCAGGACGGGCCCTAGTTTGCCCTCAAGAACAGATTTTGATCTAAAATCACTCGCGTTAAGCTCGACGAGTGTATAGCCTAGCTCTTCAGCGACAAGATGCACTATTGTCGTCTTTCCTGTGCCTGGTGAGCCGATTAGCATTACAGGCTTCGTCTTGGGCTTCCAATCCTTCAGCCAACGATAGAACCTAAGCCTGCTAGCTTCATTGCCAACCATCATCGCGAGTTTTCTAGGCTTGTACTTCTCCGACCACATCTACAGCCATTTGATGGAATGAGAAGATATTTTTCCATATCGCAATTACTTTAAGGATGTGCGTCGCTAGGGTGTTGGAAGATGTCATCTGCACAAGGCCTCATGTGGACTGAGAAGTACAGACCTAAGAAGTTAGATGATTTGATAGATCAGGAGGAGGCGAAGCGTAGCCTCATCAATCTCTTGCGGTCGCCAAGTGAGATGCCGCATTTGCTGTTTAGCGGTCCGGCGGGTTCTGGGAAGACAACCACCGCGGTTTGCATCGCCAGAGCCATACTTGGAGACCATGTTTCAGACGCTCTTCTAAGCCTTAACGCATCTGATGAGCGGACCCTCAAGCAGATGAGGGAGAAGGTTAAGACTTTTGCCAAATATGTTGTTACGAAGGATGTTTCGTTTAAAATCATTATTCTAGATGAGGCTGATGAGATGGACCGGCTGGCCCAGCCTGCTCTGAGAAGAATTATGGAGGACTTTTCAGAGTTCACCCGATTCATTTTCCTATGCAACTATTCATCTGGGATTATCGGCCCTATTCAGAGTAGATGCGCAATCTTTCGATTCGTACGGCTTCCGCAGGAGTCTGTAGTTAAGCATCTGGCGGAGATATGCAAGAAGGAGAAGGTGAAGTATGAACCTGACTCTCTAACCGACATATATGCAGCTACGGATGGTGACATGAGACACGCTATTAACGTGCTTCAGACCTGCGCATCCTACGATGAAGTTAACCAGAAAGTGGTTGAGAAGGTGCTTGGATTAACCCCTTCTTTCAGGGTGGGCAAGATAATAGATCAAGCCATCGAAGGAGCGTTTAGCAAAGCAAGAAATGAAATGGTGGATCTGCTTCGAGTATACGGGATGCCAGAGCAAGACATCCTAAGGTACGCCTACAATGCAGTCTTGAAAAAAGATGTGGATCATGCTGGTGCAGCTGAGATATTCGCCAAGTATGACTCTAGGCTGAGCTCAGGTGGTTCAACACCTGAAATACAATTAGCCTCGCTACTCGCAGAGCTAGTTCGCCTCGCCAAATCAAAAACTTCAAGCTAAATCTGCTTCACATCACAAAGAACGTAATGAGTTTTCAGCTGGTAATCCAAAACTTTTTTCTCCTCCAAATCCAGTGTTTCATTAAACCTTTGAATTAACTGCAACGCCCACTCGCATCTAAGTAACCTTCCGCTAGGCAAATGCCTGCACATCAAGATGAAAGTTGAGCTGCTGATAAATAAAGATTAGGCCATACTTTCCTGTGCTACTCACCAATACTGACGCGTTTCTTCGTGATTTTCGCGCTTGTTATCTAAGGTGCACATATGGTACCCTGTTGAAAACTATTACAGACTCTCACTAATCACGTTTTACATCTTCGTAGCACATGATTCTACATAGTGAGAACAGAGCGAACCACTATCTGTGTGTTTTGTTTGATTCAGGATGTTCTTCGTATCTATTCGTAGTGTTGTAGGCAGTCTTCGGAGTGTTTTATTCAGGCTGTGTGGTCATGTCTTTGTATCTGTTCGTAGTGTTGTGGGCAGGCTTTGTAGGCAGTTTTCGCAGTGTTTTACTCAGGCTTCGTAGATGTCTTCGTAGTGTAGTAGGCAGTCTTTGTAGACAATATTCGTAGTGTTGTAGGCAGTCTTCGGAGTGTTGTACTCATGCTTTGTAGGCATGTCTTGGTATCTGTTCGTAGTGTTGTGAGCATGTCTTCGTAATGTTTGACTCAGGCTTCGTAGGCAGTCTTCGTTGTGTTGTAGGCATCTCTTCTTAGAGTTGTACTCATGCTTTGTAGGATGTCTTCGGAGTGTTCTAGGCATGTCTTCGCAGTGTTTGACTCAGGCTTCGTAGAATGTCTTCGAAGTTATTCTCTAAGACTTCCTGAGGTGAAACAAACCACACTGAATAGTAGTCTTCAAGCTTAACTCTACTTGACTTCGAGTGGAGTGCTCTCTTTTTTTAAGATTTTTTCTTGGTTTTCTTGAAATTGAAGTTGAAAAGATCGCAACGGTTTTTATTTTAGGGTTAAATTGTCAGAAATAAAGATAGATTAATGAAAGAATTCTTCTCTCTGATTTTACGCTGGATCACTTTCCTATCACCTTCAAATCACGTTTGATTTCAATTAGCCGAAAATCCGACTTACTTCATTTTTTGAACTTCTGAACTTACTTTCAACTTGAAATTTGAAGTTGAAAAGGCAAAAAGAAGTCGGAACTTAAGTTGAAATCTTAAGTTGCAACTTAAGTTGAAATCCAACTTCACCACTAGACTTAAGTCGGAACTTAAGTTGACACTTAAGTTGGCAACTTCATTAACTTAATTATTGTTGACTTAAAGTGCTCAGGATTTATTTTCGATTGCTTCGATGATCTGGTTGAATGAGAGTAGTGAGACTCTGTCTACAAAGTCAGTCCATGTTGACAGCTTAGAAAGATTACAAGTCTGCAGGATCGTAGGCAAACCCATGTTCTTCAAGAGCTCAAGTTTAATGTCAGTAGTGACTTGGAGGCGATTCTGCTCCACTATAGGGTTCCAATAAGCATTTTCGATCTCTG
>Ga0214473_10001394_pt1 | contig 32050 bp, 34 predicted proteins | sample RVTome_7_FD_203509 | JGI IMG/M metagenome (GOLD analysis project Ga0214473, IMG submission 203509) | Soil microbial communities from uranium-contaminated site in the Upper Colorado River Basin, Wyoming, United States - RVT98D197 | ecosystem: Environmental > Terrestrial > Soil > Contaminated >...
CAAGCCTCTGATGGCGAGGTGCACGCTGGCCTCCGGCGATATGTTTTCTTCCGTGCCCGCGGGCGCCGACGCCTACATCATGAAGCACATCATGCATGACTGGACGGATGAGCGCTGCATCAAGCTCCTCAAAGCCTGCCGAAAAGCCGTGACTCCAGGCGGCAAACTGCTGGTAGTGGACCACGTGATACAGCCCGGCAACGATTTCCACCCGGGCAAATTCCTCGATCTCCAAATGCTGCTCTTCCCCGGCGGATGCGAGCGCACCGAAAAAGAGTTCCGCGACCTGTTCGCCGCCGCCGGCTGGCGCCTGAACCGCGTCATCCCCACCGCCGCCGGCGAGTCCATCGTCGAGGGCCTCCCAGCCTGACGGCCGAGGCGCGCAACATGTCTGACGATATCTTTGATCAAGTAATTGAACTGGAACGACACCCAGGACGCAGGCACACGCGGGCCGAGCTTCGCGCGCTCAAGGCCAACCTCAGGAAACTTTTCAAGTACGGGGACGAACGAGAGTTTATGCAGTTTTTGCGCGGGATCGGACTGAAGGACGAATCGCCTCAGTTCGCCGAGATCGTGGGCCTGTTCCGCGCTTTGCGGCGCGGTAAGCGCTAGCAGCCAGTTGGCGCAACTCCAATACTTTCTTGGCGGCAATTCGTGGAGGTAAGGTATCAAGCTGCGCCTGGATGAGCATGGCCGCTCTGTCCACTGCCTTGTCGAGTTCTGTCTTCTTTTTCGCCATCGATGGCCCTGCTCAAAGAGCAGTATAGAAGCTGGCTGTGCTGCTTGACAAGTCTGGCCAAACTGGCCGGTATCGCAGTGGGCATGGACGCGCATTGCCTTGACCGTCTGCGTCGGCTTGCATAAACTAACCACTTTCCCCGGTCTGCTTGGCGGACCCAGAGGAGCAATCGTTGCCCAAACGTACCTTTCAGCCCAAAGTGCGCCGTCGCCACAAGACGCACGGTTTCCGCGCGCGCATGAAATCCGTGGGCGGCCGCAAGGTCCTGGCCGCACGCCGCAAGAAGGGTCGCCATCGCCTCACGCCCATCTAGACGCTCCCCTGGCGGGCCGCCTCGTGCGACCTGGGACCGCGCGGCGCGCCTGGTCCGCAAGGCTGACTTCGAGGCGGTCTATCGTTGCGGCGGACGCGCCGACGGGCGCGGCGGCGGGCGCCGCGGCGGGCGGCTCAAGTCACCGCAGTTTGTGGTCTTTTATTGTGCGAATGGCGGCCCGCGCAGCCGTTTCGGGATCAGCGTGAAGAAAGCGCTGGGCGGCGCGGTGGTGCGCAATCGAATTCGCCGGCGCATCCGCGAAATTCTTCGGCGGAACAAATCGGAGATTCCATCGGGATGGGACTTGGTCATGCATCCGCGCCGTTCAGTGGCCAGCGCCAACTTTGCGGCGCTCCAGGCCGAGTTGGTGGGCTTGCTGCGGGGCCTCCCTCGTCCCGTAAACCCATCCGGGACGCAAACCCCGCGCCCCGCAGACCCGACTGGGGCGCAGGCAACTCCTGGAGCGGAGCCCGGTCCGGCGAACCCGTCCGGGACGCAGACACCGCGTCCCGCGAACCCGTCCGGGACGCAAACACCGCGCTGAGCAGGGCCGCAGTGTGGGTGTTGCTCCTGGGCGTGCGCTTCTACCAGGCGATCCTTGCTCCGCTCATGTTTTCGATCTGCAAGTTCTATCCTTCCTGCTCGCACTACGCCGCCGAAGCGATCTCGCGGCACGGCGCGCGCCGCGGCCTGCGCTTGGCGGCCAAGCGCTTGTGGCGCTGCCGGCCGTTTACGGCGGGCGGATACGACCCTGTGCCCGAAGTGCTTGAACCCGAGCGCGAGGAAGATTCGATTCACGAGGGACGCGCATGAAAGAGCTGTCTGACCAGAAACGCGTGGTCATTGCGTCGGCGCTCTCGTTGGCGGTGATCGTGGTGTGGAGCATGCTTTACCGGCCGGCGGCCCCTCCGCCCGTCGCCACCAGCTCGCCGGCCCCGTCCACTGCCGTCCCCGCGGGCGCCCCCGCCGCCGGACCAGCAGGCGGCGCAACCCAGCCTATGGCGCCGGCCGTTGCGGCTGGCGTTCCATCAGCCGCCGCGGTGGGTGACACGGCGGAAAAAACCATCGTGGTGGAAAGCGAACTGTATCGCGTGGTGCTGTCGAATCGCGGGGCGGTGGTGCGGAGCTGGCAACTGAAAAAATATAACGACGCCAGCCGGCCTCCCCGGCGGCTCGATCTGGTCCACGCCGAAGCCGCGCAAGAAAGCGGCAACTGGCCGTTCTCGCTGCAAATGGGGGATGCGCAGAGCGAGCAGGCCACCAACCAAGCACTCTTTCTCGTGATCCCGCAAGGCGGGACGGCGGCCTCGGGCGCCCCGCTGACCGCGCCGGCGGAGATCGAATTCCGCTGGAGCGATGGTCAACTGAGCGTCACCAAGCGCCTGAGGTTTGACAACAGCTACATCGTTCACGTGGACAGTTCCGTGCAACGCACCGGCCAGCCGGTGGCGCACCGTCTGGCCTGGCGCGGCGGATTCGGTGATTTCGCCGCGTTCCAGGCAGCGCGGCAGATGCACGCCTTTACCGGCGTTGCCGGCAGCATCCGGGTGATTGCCGCGGACAGCCTGGGCGTGCCGGATCAAGCAAGCACGCCCGCCGATCAGTCTGGGTCGTTCGACGTTGTGGGCATCGAGGACCTTTACTTCACGGCGGCCTTCATGCCGCCCGAGCCTCCTCCCGGCCAGCCGCTGCCCGCGGTGATGACGCTTTCCGGACGGCAACTGGTGCGGACCGTGCAAGTGGACGGCGAAGCGCAGCAGGAGATTCTCCCGGAAGTGGCCGCAGGCTCGACGGTCTCCGGGCCGCTGGCCCTGCGGGTCTTCGTCGGGCCCAAGGACCTCGAAGTCTTGAAGTCCGTCCGGCCTCCCTTGGGCGCCTTGGTGCAATTCGGCCGCTGGTTCGGTTTTGTGGCCGAGCCACTTTTCTACGTTTTGCGCTGGATCCATCAATACATCCCGAACTACGGCTGGGCCATCGTCCTCCTGACCATCGCCATCAACACCATTCTGTACCCGCTCAAGCTGAGGAGCTGGCGTTCCATGCAGCGCATGCAGAAGGTGGCCCCGGAGATTCGCTCGATCCAGGACCGTTACAAGAAATACTCGATGCGCGATCCGCGCAAGGCGGAGATGAACAAGGAAGTCATGGCCATCTACGGCCGCGAGGGAATCAATCCTCTGGGAAGCTGCCTGCCGATGGTGGCGCAGATGCCCATCTGGATCGGCCTATACAGCATGCTGACCGTGGCCATTGAATTGCGCCACGCGCCGTGGATCGGCTGGATTAGCGATCTTTCCGGCCCCGATCCCTACTACATCCTGCCGGTGATCATGGCCGTGCTGATGTACGCGGCGCAGAAGATGACGCCGATGACCATCACCGACCCCGCCCAGCAGCGCATGATGAACCTCATGCCCATCATGTTCGGCGGAATGTTTGTCTTCTTTCCGACTTCCAGCGGCCTGGTGCTGTATATTCTGGCGCAGAATGTGGTTGGCATCGCGCAGCAGTGGCATCTGAACCGCAGCTCGCCGCTGAAAGTTCCGGCGAAACGCGCGGCCAAGTAATGCGCGGCCCGCAGGGTTCGCGCACTGTCTTCATTGAGGGCCTCATTCATGTCCACTGAACCCGCGCGCGACGCCAGGAAGTCCCCGGAGGGGCCAGGCAGGCTCGACCGGGAAACGGCCGTGACCGAACTACGGCGCTACCTCGATACCTTCCTGCGCGCGGGCCGCTTCGACCTGCGCTACCAGATCCAGTTGCAGGAACCGGCCGCCGCAGGCGGGCCGGAGATCGTGGTCCAGTTCGACGGGCCGGACCGTGATCTGCTTCTCGAGCGCGGCGCAGAGCTGCTCCAGGCGCTCGAACACATCGCCGTGCGCTGGCTGCGTCTGGATCGGGAGTTGCACGATCGCGTGCGCTTCGATTGCGGCACCTACCACGCCGACCGCCTGGCGGAGCTACAGCTATCCGCGCAGGTGGCCGCCGAGCGCGTGCGCGAAAGCCGCGCGCCGTTTCGCTTCAATCCCATGGCTGCGCGCGACCGCCGCATCATTCATCTCGCGCTGCAAGGGCAGGCCGGAGTTCGCACGGCGAGCGAAGGGGTGGGCCCACAGCGCCGCGTGGTGGTGCTCCCGGCCGAATCACGGTAAGGCGCCGGCGATGCCGGAGCTCGTTCAACTATCAGGGTTTCTGCTTGGACTGAAGTTCCCGGACGTACTTCACCAGCGCCTGAACCTGGTCTGGCGTCACGCCCTGCTTCTCGTATGCGTGTGTGGCAATTTTATCCTTGCCGCCGCGCGCGATGGCTTCCGTCAGTTCCGCGTCAGATCTCTTCTTTGCCGCGTCGGTCAAGAGATTGGTGCCTTTGATGGCTGGCCTGCCTTCGCCGGTGACCCCATGGCACGCCAGACACTTGGAGCGATAGAGCGCAGCGCCGTCCTGAGCGCGCGTGGAAATCGAACAGGAAGAAACCAGCAACCATGCGCCCAAGAAGGAAATCGCCCGCAAAACGTAAATTTTCAATCGGCGCGGCATCATCCGCTCACCTCGTAGGCAAAAAGAAAACACAGGCCCACGACCAGAAACGCAATCAGCAACACGACGCGATGGACAATGTCATGGCGCATGCGGCCCCATTCTATACCCAGTCGAAGCGCTCGGTGTGAACGTGGTGGGCCGGCACGCCGATCTTGACCAGAGCTTCTTCCATCGCATCCATGAGTCCGGGCGGACCGCAGACAAAATACTCATATCGCTTGTACTGGCGCGGCAGGTGCTTCTGCAGGATCTCGGCCGTGATGTGGCCGGTCGCTCCCGTCCAATTCCGCGGGGGATGTTCCAGCACGTAGACCACTTTCAGATTCATCCGCTTCTGCAATGCCTTGAACTGTTCGAGGAAGGTCAAGCTGTCGGAGGCGCGGCCGCAGAAAAAAAGCAGGACGGGCCGGGCGTCCCCTCTCTCGGCGAAAGTCTGGCACATGGAATACAAGGGCGTGATCCCCGCTCCCCCTCCGATCAACACGTAACCCGGGCCCTGCTCCCGCTCCGGAGTGAACACACCATAGGGTCCGTCGACCCAAAGTTTTCTTCCGGGCTCGAGCGCAGGCACCACTTCGCCCGACCAGTCCCCAAGATTCTTGATGGTAAGGGCAATGTTCTGTCCCGGTTCATCAGGAGCGCAGGACGACATCGAGATCGGATGCCAGCCTTTGTGAAATGGCGTGGCCCGTGTGGAAAGCCATGCGAACTGCCCCGGTTCGAAGGTGAATCCGCCATGGCCGACCGGCTTCAGAACCAAGGTCCGGCTATTGCCGTGCTCCGGGGTGTTCTCGACCACCTCCCAGGGCCTCGACCACATCCGAATCGGCTTGATCACGACGAACCAGACTCGCAGACCCATCAGCACGACACAATACACGCCGAGTAGCAGCCGCATCGGCTGACCGGCTGAAAACGCGGCAAACATCAGAAGGTGTACCAACGACAGAAGCACCGCGGTTTCCGCCAGGAAGCCGTGCGTCAACTGCCACGCGTCGTAGGAGAGTCGCAGCCGCTTCCGCCCCAGCGACACCACCATGAGCACCAGAATGGCCATGGCCGCAAGGATTCCCCAGCGCATGGCCCAGAGATTGCTCGCATCGAATGGATTGAGCCACGCCAGGGGATATCCGCTGAGGAACATCAGCACGGCGTGAACCAAAATCAGCACGCTCGCCACCATCCCCATTTGCCTGTGAAACTGCAGCAGCACATCCTGCCCGAAGGCGCTGGAAACCGATTGCACCTTCGATATCAGAGCGAACTCAAAGGCCAGAATCGCGAACGCCACGAAGCCACAGGCCACGCCAAACTGCATCCAGAACGGCCTGCCCGCCGCCTGACCCGGCCAGTTAGCGCCCACAATGAGCGGAAACACGATCAGGAGCAGATACAAGCCGAACCACAGGATGGCTCTCACCATGGGCGCCATGCGTATCCTTCTACCAGATTGGGCCCGCGCGAAGCGACCTTACTTCTGCGCTGCCACACAGACTCGACAGGGCTAATTCAATTGCAGCGGGCCGGAGGAAACGACGCGCCCGTCCGGCGTGAATACGACCTCGTAGGTGAAGTTCGACACGGGCGTGGGCAGGGTCGCGGCAATCCCCGGCCGGCGCGGCCCGACAAACCGAACGTCGCTGATCTGCACGACCGGCCGGCCCTCGCGCTCAAGATAACCAAACACAGGAAAGCGGGCAAACCAGAGAAAGTTCTGCACTCCCGGCAACTCGCGCGCGCTGGAGAGGTAGCGATTCGCCACAGCATTGCGGAAGAAATCGATTCTCAGATTCTCGCCTCCCAGCAAATTGAACTGGACGCGGTACACGCCCTCGCGGGTGGCAATCAGTCCCGCCCAGCGCGCCGGCGACGGCGGCAACGGCAGCGCGGCCAGGTTTTGGTAATCGAAATTGCCTTCCGTGGCAAACTGGCGCACCCGGCCGAGCGCCACGTAGTGCATCCCCGCGGCGAAGCTCAAGTAGCCCGCCAGCAGCGCCACGCCCAGGCGGCACCAGATCACCCGGCCGAAGCGCGACCGGCCTCGATGTCGCAGCGGCACCAGCAGGAACACCGCAAATACCACGCAGGCGCCCGCGGTCGCCTCGGTCGAGAGCGGCACATCGAGCGAGCGCATCCACGGCGCCAGGGCCAACGCCGCGGCCGATAACAGAATCCACACCGCCGGCGCCAGCCAGAGGGATCGCTCGGGCCGACCGTGCACCCAGGCCGATAGTTGCGGCAGCAGCACCGTTAAGGTCACCGTCAGATCGAGGATGAAGAGCGAGTCCCAGGCCAGGCGCGAATGATCGTAGGGGCTCCAGGCCATGGTGCCCCACGACGTGAGCAGGTCGAGAAAAATGTGACTGGCCAGCGCGGCGCCAAACACCGAGAAGAGCGCGGCGAACGCGGGCGCCTTCCAGCGCACCCGGCGCGCCAGCCACCCTGTTACCAACGCCAGCCCCGCGGCCCAGACGGGCAGCATCAGCAAGGAATGCGTCACGCCCCGGTGCCCGGTGATGAAAGCCATGTTGTCATTGCTGAATAGACTGGCGAACACGTCTATGTCCGGAAAAATGGCGCCGAGAGTCGCGCAAACGATGGCGGCGCGATCCCCGGTGCGCGGAGGCTGGCGCCAGGAAATCCCGGCGGCGGGAGGATCCTCCGCGAAGAACGCTTTACCGATCAGCGCGCCGGCGAGCCCGTGAGTGATGGTGTCCATGAATGGAAGGCGCGGGGATTATATCTCGCTCGCCGCCCAAAACCGCCGGTAAACGCTCCGCGCAGGGCCGCGAAAATGTGTCCGAACCGATACGGAGTGACTGATTCAGCCTGCCGCCACGCGAGAAGCATCTATCTTCGCCCGGATGCCTCCTAGAATTAAAGAACGCTGTCGCGGCGACCCACGCCCGGCTTCGCGAATTGCCGGGCTTGCGGAAAGCTTTCGCCTGCGGCGCGCTGGGGCCCCCATCGAAATCATCGCCACGGAGGCACGCCCGTGATCATTCCACTTCGCCACGAGAACCACCGTGGTCGCCGCTGGCCTTACGTCACCATCGCCATCATCGCGCTGAACCTGCTCTTCTTTCTTGTGACGTGGAGTGGCCTCGAACGGGACGCCGGCCAGCTTGCTGAAGTGCAATCCCGTACTTTGCGCCTGGCGGCCATCTACCCGAAATTGGCGCTGACCCCGTCCCAACAGGAACTAGTGGACGGCTTTCGTCGCAGTCAGCCGGCAACTTGGGAGCGTTTGACCTCCCGCAACCGCAATCCCGCAGACCTGTGGGAAATCGAGATGCTCCACTTCGAGCCGGAACAGTTGGACGAGGAGATGGCCCAGCTAGGCCGCCAAATGGATCAGTTGCGGCGGGATTCGGTGCTTTCGCACTACGCATTTTTTCCCTCTCGCCCCACGTTGATCAGTTATCTAGCGGCCAATTTCTTGCACGGCGGTTGGATGCACCTCATCTTCAACATGTGGTTCTTGTGGCTGGCGGGCGCCGTGCTCGAGGACGTCTGGGGACGGCCGCTCTACGCCGCCGTTTACCTGGTTTCCGGTATGGGCGCCCTGGCCGCCCATGCCCTGGTCTTTCCCGATAGCCTGATCCCGGTGATTGGAGCGTCGGGCGCCATCTCCGCGCTGATGGGCGCCTTTCTGGTGCGTTTCCCCAAGACCAAGATCCAACTCGGATTTTTCTACTGGATTATGCGGCCGAAACTGTTTCGCTTCAGTTGGCCCGCCTATGCCGTGCTGCCGTTATGGCTGCTGGGCCAATTGTTCTCGGGCACGCTCGAGGGTGACACCGGCGGAGTCGCTTACTGGGCGCACATCGGCGGGTTCGGGGTCGGCTTGGTCCTGGCGCTGCTCCTGCGCTTCTCCGGAATCGAGCGCAAAATGGACCAAGCCATCGAGGCCAAGGTCACTTGGTCGGCCGATCCCCGTATCGTCAAAGCCGGCGAGTACCTGGAGAAAAAAGAGCTCGATCTGGCCATCGCCGAGTTGCAGGCGCAAGTCGCAGAAAAGCCAGACTCCATCGAGGCCTGGGAGATGTTGCCCAGCCTCTATTGGAAAAAGGGTGACATCCCGGCCCATCAGGCAGCGGTCGAGAACGCCTGCCGCCTGCACCTCAAGGCGAAAAATCTTGAGGCCGCCTGGCAGGATTACGAGGAATATGCGCGAACTGGCGGCGGAAAGATGCCCTCTGCGACCTGGATTGAGCTGTGCCGTCACGCGGAAGACCAGCAGAACTGGGAGCGCGCCGCCGGGGAATACGAAAAGCTCGCCGCGGCTTGGCCTGCGGAACGCGCCTCGGTCCTGGCGCTGATTTCCGCCGGACGAATCCATTTGCACCACCTGGGCAATCCCGCGCAGGCCAAGCGGCTCTACGCTGCCGCTCAGAACTCGTCCGTGCCTCACCGGGATTGGGATGAAACCATTCGCAAGGGTTTGGATAAGGCGGCGGCAGCGGCTGGCGGAGGCAAGCCGGAAACAGTGGCGCTCTCCCCGGGCTCTTCCGCGAAGCACTGAGGTCGAAATGGCTCGCCTGTGGCTTGACCGGGCGCCAGCGTGAAGGGCGTCAGCCCTGTTGCGCGGCCCGGATCGGTATGGTCACCGGCTTGGCCGATTCGGTCGCGGCCAGCATGTGGCATTGGCCGTCAAAAATCCCGCCCGGCTCGATCACCACGCAGGGGGCGTGAATCTCGCCGGTAACGATTCCCTTGGGCAGTATCTCCACGCGGCCCTTGGCGAAAATCACGCCGTCGAATCGGCCGCAAACCACCACGTGGTTCCCCTCAATCTGGCCTTCGACGCGAGCTGATTCTCCCAGCGTGAGACTGCCGCTGGAGATGATGTTGCCCTTGATCTGGGCCTCCAGGCGGAACGTTCCAGGGACCTCGATGGTGCCGTCAAAACGGACCGCCTTGTCGAGGAACCCGGACCAGTCGCCTGGGCTGCTCGCCTGCTTGGACCGCTTCCAAGTCATTTAACGACGCCTCCGGGATCAGAAAGCCAGAGCTGTACTGTGTCAGAGAGCCGCAGCAAAAGCAATCACAACTGCTGTACTACATATGTAGTTGTATATCATTGCGTCAAGCGGTCATACAGCCCGGCTAGCTGCTCTTCGTCGTAGTACTCGATCTGCAACTGCCCGGGGCGCGTCTTGCTCGGTGGTCGAAGTGTCACTCGCGTACCTAGTGCCTGCTGCAGGTGTTCGAGGGCCGATCGCGTATTGGCGTCCAGCGCCGGCGCCGCCGGGACCAGCGGCGCGCGGCTGCGCCGAGAGGCCAGACGCTCGATCTGGCGGACCGTGAGGCCGCCGCGGGACGCCCGCCGCGCCAGCGCCAGGCGAATCTTGGCGTCGGTGATGCCCAGCAACGCGCGGCCATGCCCGGCGGATACGCGGCCGTCCTCGATCAGGTCCATGATCGGCTTATCCAGTCGCAGCAGACGGACTGCGTTGGCCACCGTGGCGCGGTCCTTTCCCGTGCGCGCCGCGACCCCTTCCTGCGTGAGATGGAATTCGCTCATGAAACGCTCGAATGCGCGAGCCTCTTCCACGGGGTTCAGGTCTTCCCGCTGAATATTCTCAACCAGCGTAATCTCCAGCGCGGTCTCGTCGCCTACGTCGCGGACGACGACAGGCACGCGCGCCAGGCCGGCTCGCTGCGCTGCACGCCAGCGGCGCTCGCCGGCCAGAAGCTGGAATCGTGAGCCGATGGGGCGCACCACCAGGGGCTGGACGATTCCCGTAGTCTGGATGGATTGCGCCAACTCGGCCAGGCTCTCTTCACGGAAGCGAGTGCGCGGCTGGTACGGGCTGGGCTCGATCAGGTCAATATCAACCTGCTGTGATCCCGAAGGCGATCGAACAGCAGCGACTGCGGTCGGTTCTGCCACTACTGCGGGTGGTGGGTCCGCTTCACGAATTAATGCTCCCAGCCCCCGCCCCAACGCGTTTCTGGCCACTGGCGATTACCTCCTTTGCGAGTTTGTCGTAGGCTTTGGCTCCAGTACTATGAACGTCGTAGATGAGGATCGGCTTTCCGTGGCTGGGCGCCTCCGCCAAACGCACGTTTCTGGGTATGATTGTTTCAAACACCTGCGCGCCAAAGAAGCTCCTCAAGTCGGAAGTAACTTGACGCGATAATGTCGTGCGCTCGTCATGCATGGTCAGCACAATGCCTTCAATGGCTAGGTTTGGGTTGAGCGTTCGGCGAATCCGCATCAGCGTATCCAGGAGTTCAGACACTCCCTCCAGAGCCAGGTATTCACACTGGATCGGGACCAAAACAGAGTTACTGGCCACAAGCGCATTAATTGTAAGAAAGTCGAGAGCCGGAGGACAGTCTATAATCACGAAGGAGTAAGTGGTTAGAACTGGCTCGAGCGCCTGTTTGAGGCGATATTCTCGATTCTCAGAGCCAACAAGCTCGACGGTAGCTCCGACCAGATTCTTATCCGAAGGAATGATGTCCAGGCCGCCGACCTGTGTGCTCAGGATCAGGCGACTTAACGGCTCCGATAGAATTAGCGTGTTGTAGAGAGTTTTCCTGGATGGATCTTTCTGAAATCCAATGGCGGTCGTGGCATTGGATTGCGGGTCCGTATCAATCAGCAGCACTTTCTGATCTTCAGCAGCGAGCGAGGCCGCCAAATTGACGGCCGTGGTGGTCTTTCCAACACCACCCTTCTGATTGGCAACGGCTATTACGCGAGCCAATGTATCCCCCAAGATTGTGAGGGAATCTATCAAATTCAATGCATGTGTGCAAGATGTTTCACGTGAAACAATTTCTTGACTGTGGCGCACAATTGTTTCACGTGAAACATTGCGCCTACGGCCGTACGCGGCCAACCAAGATTACGCGACGGCGAGATTCCGGAATGGCTACCGGAGCATCCCAGATAAACTCTTTGCGTCGTCCCAGACGTATGGACTCCTCTGTTCCAAGCCACAGAACCACTCGGCCTTCTGGTCTGATCATCCGGCGGGCCCACGGCATAAAGCCAGGATAGTCCCCAAGCGCTCTGGCACATACAAAATCAAACACTGCACCCGTAGCCTCGAACTCAGCATAGCGCTGACGCCTTATATCAACGTCTATAAAGCCCAGGCGCTGCGCTATTTCTTTCAAAAAGGCGCATTTTCTGATGTTCGATTCAAAAAGTGTGACTTTTGCAGAAGGACAAACGATTTTCAGTGCTAAACCAGGAAATCCGGCCCCGGTACCAACGTCGGCGAGCCGACTGTACCCAATATCGAGAAAAGTAGCCGCAAACAGGCTCTCGCCGAAGTGTCGCGACACAATTTCTACGGGATCTTCGATCGCCGTTAAGTTAATCGTCTGATTCCACAGGAGTAACAGCTCAATGTAGTCTTTGATGGAATTGAGCTGGCTTTGAGACAGACTGATCCGAAACGGCGCCAATGTGGCGGCAATCGTCTCAAGAGAAAGTAGCGGTACGCGGCCCTCACTGTAGGTACTCATTGGTTATTATGCAGTATATACTAAGCGGCCGGACCCTGCGACTCTCCGGCGCCTCCGGAAGCTTCTCCGGCAAAATGCCGTCCCGCCAATCCTGCCACCAGGTCCACCGCCAGGTGCGCCACGATGGACGGGACCAAGCTGCCCGACCAGCTCCGCGCGCCCGCCAACAGCAGTCCCAGCACGAACGTGCTGGCTACCCCGCGCCGTCCCTGGTACAGATGCCCGACGGCAAATAGCGCGGACGAGCCGGCCACGGCCAGCGCCGCGGACCCGTCGCCAAGTTCCTTGAATACGGCGAAAGCGAAGCCGCGATACAGCAGCTCTTCGCACAGGCTGACGGTACCGACCAGCGCCACGAACGCCAGCTCCTCAGTCAAATTTCGCGGCATCAGCTTGGAGGCGATTTGGTACAGATGTCCTCGCTTTTCCGGCGGAAGCCGCGAAAGCTGGCGGAGGCTGGCGATTTGCAGCGAAGCCAATACCACGGCCATGGCACCACCGAGAACCAACCCGGGCGCCGGCTTCTCCGGTGATAGACCGAGCGTGGCTGGACCGAAGCCATGAGTGACGGCCCGCCAGGTGGTGATTCCCGCGGCCAGCCACTGGAAGGCGATGGTCGAGGCATACAGGGAGATGCGCTCCGCGGAGCTCAACTGCGGGTGGGCCAGCAGCACCCGAACGCGAACCAAGCCGCGCCAGGGCACGATGATCCCCAGCACTAAAAGGATGACCACAAAATCCCAAGGCAGCACAGCGGCCAGCATGGCGACCCGATGAAACCATCAATTCGTTCCGCAGGCAAGCCGGCGTACTGATGGAAACTGCGCTCGAACGGTTGCGCGGCGTATCGGCGTTGACACCGGCGCAGGCTGCGCATATTGTGAGGTGACCATGAAAATACTGGTGGTGGGCGGCGGCGGGCGCGAGCACGCTTTGACCTGGAAACTGCGCCAGAGCGCCGGGGTGGAAAAGATCTGGTGCACTCCCGGCAACGGCGGCATCGCCCAGGTGGCGGAGTGCGTGCCTGCTGATTCCGGTTGCGTGGCAGAGTTGGCGGATCTCGCTACGCGTCTGGGGGCCGAACTCACCGTCGTGGGTCCCGAGCAGCCGTTGGTGCTGGGGATCGCCGACGAGTTTGCGCTGCGAAACCTTCGGCTGGTGGGCCCGCGGCGGCAAGCCGCGCAACTGGAGGGAAGCAAGATTTTCGCCAAGCAATTTCTGGCACGCCACGCGATCCCGACGGCGCGCGTGTATGGCCTGTGCGACTCCGCGGCCGAAGCGTACAAGATTGCCGCCGCCGTGGACGGGCCGGTAGTGCTCAAGGCCGATGGGCTCTGCGCCGGAAAGGGAGTCCTGGTGACCTCCGCGCCCGACCAAGCTAGCGCATTTATCACCCGCGTCATGGAAGAGCGCGAATTTGGAGATGGCGGCGCCCGCCTGCTGATTGAAGAGGCGCTCCCCGGCTCGGAGCTGTCGTACATTGTCCTCTCCGACGGCCAGCACTTTGTCTCGCTGGTGCCCACGCGCGATCACAAGCGCGTCTTCGATGGCGACCAGGGACCGAACACGGGAGGCATGGGTGCTTATTCCTCCGACGGCATCATTCCGCCTGAGCTCGAGGAGCGCATTCTGCAAACCGTCATCCGTCCCACACTCAGTGGGCTCGCTAAGGACGGGCAGATCTACCAGGGATTTCTGTATTTCGGACTGATGCTAACGCCGTCAGGACCCAAGGTGCTCGAATTCAATTGCCGGCTGGGCGATCCAGAAACCCAGGCCATCGTCGCGCGCATGGATTTCGATCTGGCCGAGACCCTGGCCGCTACGGTCGAGGGTCGGCTGGATCGCGTTCGTGTGGCCTGGAAAGCGGGCGCCAGCATTTGCGTGGTCATGGCCTCAGGGGGTTATCCTGGGAAATACGAGGCTGGATGCGAGATTACCGGCCTTGATGAGGCAGCAGCCGTTCCGGGCGCCATGGTATTTCATGCGGGCACGAAATTAGAGGGCCAAGCATACTACACTTGTAGTGGACGCGTCCTGGGTGTGACCGCCGCAGGTCCGTCCCTCGACGCTGCCCGCCAGACCGCTTACCAGGCTGTCGAAAAAATCAAGTTCCCGGGCGCGCACTACCGTACTGACATTGCCGGCTCTCCCGAGCGCGCCAAGGTGGCCGGGGACTGAGCGAATGAGCCAGGTGGCACAACTGTTCCTCGCGACCGCGCCCCGCCGCCCCGTGCGGGAAGTTGAGGACGCGATGGCCGTCGCCGATCGCGGGTTGGAGGGTTGCAGGCGCAGCCGTCCTGGGAGCGGGCGGCAGGTCCTCCTGGTCGAGAGAGAGATACTGGATTCGCTTGGTCTTTCACCCGGCCAGGTGAAAGAGAACATCACCACTCGCGATGTGCGATTGAATGAACTTGCCGAGGGCCAGCGCCTGAGCATCGGGCAAGCCGTGTTGGAGGTGACCGGGCCCTGCGCACCGTGCTCGCGCATGGACGAGATTCGCATGGGTCTGCAACAGGAACTGCGCGGGCGGCGGGGGATTCTGTGCCGCGTCGTTGAGGGCGGCCAGATTCGTCGCGGCGACGCCATTCAAGTGGCTCCCGCCGCCGTGGCCGCGCAAAAAACTGGAGGCGAGCTTTGAGTCAATCAAGCGATGGGGCCAAGGCCAGACCACTGGTTGGCATTATTATGGGTTCGGATAGCGATCTTCCGGTGATGAGCGAATCGGCGCGCATGCTCGACAAATTCGCGATCCCCTTCGAGATCGAGGTCATATCGGCGCATCGCTCTCCGGCGCGCACGCACGAGTACGCCTCGACGGCCATCAGCCGGGGGCTCAAGGTGGTCATCGTAGCCGCCGGCGGCGCGGCGCATCTGGCCGGCGTGGTGGCGGCGCTGACGACATTGCCGGTGATCGCCGTGCCCATGGCCACTACGGTCCTGTCCGGCATTGACTCGCTGCTTTCGAGCGTGCAGATGCCGGCCGGAGTCCCGGTGGCCGCCATGGCCATTGATAAGCCGGGTGCGATCAACGCCGCCATCTACGCGGCCGAAATCCTGGCCACGTCGGACCCGCGGGTGGCCGAGCGGCTGGCTGCGTACAAACAGGAGCTGGCGCGCTGGGTGGCGGAAAAAAGTGAGCGCGTGAAGCAGCAGTTTGCCGGAAATAAGACCTGACCATCCCGTTTGGCGAGCCGCCTGTAACCTGCAGACTTACCTCGCAGGGGGAGCCGCCCTGCGCAGTGAGGGCCTCTCGGGTTCCGGGGGGCGAGTGTCGGTTGGCAGCGGCTGCGGATCCTCGGGCGCCAGCGCCCACTGGAAGCGGAACTGCGCATCGACCGTCGCAATCGCCATTTTGGCTTGGCTGCCGGCGACCACCGGTATCACAGCGCGTAAAAAGTCGGCCACCGGCCTGGCCGCGGCCTTCTTACTCTCTCCGTTCAAGATCGCCGTGACCGCCTCATTGATCTCCTCCGAGGAGTTGCGGATGCGCGCAATCGCCGCGTCGGATTGGGTCGCTCGCAGCAGTCCGAGCGGCGAGAGTTTCGTCGGATACTGTGCTTCTACAAACGTCTGTGGCTGGCCCTTCTCCGGGGGAAAAAGCTGATAGTAGGCCGGACGGAGCGGGCGGGTGTCCCAGTAATCGTTGCCCAGGTTCCGCTGCTGCACGCGGTAGCGCAGGCTCCAAATCTCAGGGCCGTAGCCTTCGGTGTAGCCGGCCAGCAAGAGTTCGATCAGCGGTTCATCCGCGGCCAGATCGAGCTTGTAGTGAATCTCGCTGATCAAGGGCCGCACGAATTCGAGCAAGGTGACGCCGATGGACTCGATGTCGTTGGCTTGGTCCAATTGATCGGCCGGCGCGGCCGAGCGAACGACTTGCTGAGCCATCGCGGGCAATTCCGCGTCGAGCTGCGCCGGCTTGTCGGCGCCTCGCCGAGTCCAATCCACCGCACCCAACACCACAGCGACGTGGCCCGCCCCCAGCGGGGCAATTGCCGGCGGGCGCGAACCTGCCGGCCCGCCTCCGTCCGCCGTCGCGATGACGATCGTGTCCTTGGTAACGCAGAAGACCACGCGGCCCGTGGCCTGCTTGATGACCATGCCGCCGGGAAGCTGCTGCGGCACGGCGTGCATCACGGGCGCGGGCCAAAGCATGAGAGCGGCCAGGATCGCGGCCAAGAGGAGAACGCCGCCGGCACGGCCCAGGCGTTCGTTTCCGGTGTCCGGATAGCTGCGTCCCATCACGCCTCGCATTCGCAATCCCATCACTCGCGGCATTCAGTTCGCACCGGCGACGCTCTTTTCGCGCCGGGCGATGGCTTGCAGGGCGGTCATGGCCACTACGTATACGATATCTCCCGCCGAACAGCCGCGCGAGAGATCGTTAGCCGGCCGGTCCAGACCCTGCAGGATCGGCCCCAGCGCGTGCGCGCCGGCCAGCCGCTCCACCAGTTTATAGCCGATATTGGCGGAGTCCAAATCCGGAAAGATCAGCACGTTGGCGCGGCCGGCAACGCGCGAGCCTGGCGCCTTGCTGGCGCCCACGGCGGGTACCAGGGCCGCGTCAGCCTGCAATTCGCCGTCGGCGGCCAGTTCCGGCGCGCGCGCCCGCAGGATGCGCAGCGCCTCGCGTATCTTGTTCACGCGCGCGTGCTTGGCCGAGCCTTTGGTCGAAAACGAGAGCAGCGCCACGCGCGGCTCCGCTTCGAGAAACAGGCGCGCGCTTTCGGCTGTGGCGCAGGCGATTTCGGCCAATTCCGCCGGCGACGGTTCCGGCACCACTCCGCAGTCGGCAAAGATCAGCGCGCCACGGGCTTCGATGTCCGAAGCGGCGCGCGGCGGCAAGACCATCAGAAAGAAACTTGACAGCAGCTTGGCCTGGGGCGCAAGACCTATCGAGTGCAAGGCCGCGCGCACGGTCTCGGCGGAGGTGTTCGCGGCGCCGCCCACGGCACCGTCGGCGTCCCCGGCGGCCACCGCCAGCGCCGCAAAATAGAGCGGGCGGCGAGCCATCTCGTGGGCCTCATCGAGAGTGAGTCCGTGAGCGCGGCGGCGCTCGTGCAGGATTCGCGCGTAGGCGTCGAGTGCGGGACTGGCAGCCGGATCCACCAGCTTCGCGCCGTCGAGATTGACGCCGGACCGCCCGGCCGCCTCGCGCACGACTTCTTCCCGCCCCAGCAGCGTCAAGTTAGCGAAACCTTGCGCGACAATCTGTGCTGCCGCGGCGATCACACGCGGGTCTTCTCCCTCCGGCAGGACGATGCGCTGCCGGTGAACCCGCACGCGGCCTTTGAGTTTTTCCAGAATGTTCACGGCTGCCTCACGTTACCACAATTGCGCGCCCGCGGGATGCCCGGGCGCCGGCTCAAATGGGACTCGGTCTTGGGAAACGCGCGAGATTTGTTCCATTGCCTCCGCACAATGCATCGAATAATATGGACTTTGTCCCAGAAAGGCTGCACTCGGAGGCTCTCTTGGCGAAAAAGGCGAAGAAGTCAAAAAAGCCGGGGAAGGCATCGGCTCGAGAGTTCAGCAAGGAATTTACCAGGGTCATTGGGGCGCATCTTGCGGCCCTTCCCACTGCGGAGCAGGACCGGCGCATCCGTGCAGCGCATCGCCTGGTGGTCAGCCGCGCCCGTGGCGCTTCTTCCACAGCGCGAGGAGCTGACGAAACTCCTCGGAGTCCTCTGGCAGCCCGAACTCGCGAATAGCGCCCAGAAAAGTATCCTCGTCGCAGTGTGGGCTTGCGAGCATTTGTGCGACCCGGCGAATCATGCGCTGTCGCGCCAGCGAGATCGCTCTCCGCGGCTGTTTCCTGCCCCGCGTCGTTTCCTCCGCTCGAATATCCCGCAAGTCCAGGTCATCATCTTCGGGCATTCCGCCGCACCTCTAGAGGCACCCGCGGCTTCGCTCGCGGAAGCATCGGTGGCCGAAGATACAGGGAGTAGGGGGTCTTGCACAAGATGCAGGCAAACTCCCCAGGCTTTGCTTAACACCCTGCGTGACTATTACAAGTTTTTGTTTCCCTGAGAGGTCGCCATCAAATCGGGGCGCGAGGTGCATACGGGCTGCGGCTTTCGAGTAGAATATGGGCCGGTCGGACCGCACCGGCGGTAACCGCCAACTGTCAGGGGCTTGATGATGGGACTGCTCGATCTGATTTCAGGAGGCGCATCCAAGGGCTTGCGCAAACCGAAGGACATCCGTCACGGGGGTCGGCGCCTGTCCGAAATTGTCGAGGCTCACCAGAATTTTTGTCTGGGCCGAGAAGGCGGCGTTCGCGCGGATTTGAGCGGCGCCGACCTGCGCTTGGCGGATTTGCAACACGCCAATTTGACCGGCGCGATTCTCGCGGGCGCAAATCTCGCTGGCGCCAGCCTCCGGCAGGCCAAGCTGGGGCGCGCCGATCTGAGCGGGGCCGACCTGCGCGGTGCTGATCTGCGCAGTGCAGACATGACCGAAGCGAATTTGCCCGGTGCCAACCTCACCGAGGCCCAGGCCAGCGGCATCGAGTGTTTCCGCTGCGATCTCTCGAACGCCGTCCTGGAGCGCGCCAATCTCCGCAACACCAACTTCCGCGCCGCCAACATCAAGGGCGCGCGCTTTGCCGGCGCCGATATGGGCGTGACCATCCTGCGCGAGACCGACCTCGAGGGCGTGGACCTTTCCGGCGTAGACCTCAGCACCACGCTCATGCCGCGCGGCTACCAGCCATCTTCTCCTGCGCCACACGCGAGTGAAACGAGCGGCAAAAAAGCCGCGGGCTCGGACGGGTGAAATCACCCGAAGTCAAGGTGGGACGCCGCTTTTCTTCCTTTACACTCATGCAACTGCGGCAGTAGGCTTCCGGCAGCTTGAAAGCGTAGTCGGGCGCTATAGCTGCGAAACGTCGGACATTCGGCATTCTACGTAATCGCCCACTGTTGATGCGCGGGCCATTCTATGCGGCAACCTGCGGGAGGAGAAACCATGAATACGTGGGAAATATTAGTGATAGTGGCGATCGTGATCGGAGGAATCTACTACTTTACGAAGAGAAAATAAGAGAGAGCTGCCACTCCGCGTATCGGGAGTTGGCACCAATGAATATACCGGCGCGAACGTGGCGTTTGAGGCGCGGCGGCTGCGGCTGTGCTTTACAGTAAAGGAAATAACGGCCTATATTGTGTGACGGGTCATTCTTGGCACCGGCGGCCGACGGGCTGTGCTTGCAGCCCGCGTGAAAATCGTGATCTCCGCCGGTGGAAAGAGGCAAATTGATGATGCCCATATTGATTGGCGTCGCGGTGGTGGCGCTGGCCATTGTATTCATCTACAACGGGCTGGTGCGGCTGCGCGTGCAATGCGACAACGCCTGGTCCGACATTGACGTGCAACTGAAGCGGCGCTACGACCTGGTTCCGAACCTGGTGGAGACGGTGAAGGGGTACGCCTCGCACGAGAAGGACACGCTCGATGCCGTGATCTCCGCGCGCAACCGGGCCATGACGGCGCAAGGGCCCCACGCCAAGGGCGAAGCCGAAGGGATGCTGGCCGGGGCGCTGCGGCAATTGTTCGCGCTGGCGGAGGCCTATCCGCAGTTGCGCGCCGTGGAGAGCTTCACGCAGCTTCAGGGGTCGCTGCAGCAGATCGAAGAGGCGCTGCAAAACGCGCGCCGCTACTACAACGCCGTGGTGCGCGATTTCAATACCCGCATTCATCAGATACCGTCCAACTTCGTGGCCAGCCTGGGCGGTTTCAAGGCGCGCGAGTTCTTTGAGATCACCGCCGCCGCGGAGCGCGAAGCGCCGCGAGTCAGCTTTGGCGCCAAGGTTTCCTGATCCTGCCATGCGCGGCGCGTGCACGGGCCGCGTCCGGCGCGCAGGCCCTCTCATCTCGCGGCCAGCGCTGCGTCACCTCACCTGCTTGATCGTGTGGGTGCTTCTGTCCCTGGCTTGGGCAGCGGCAGGCGTTTCGCCGGCGTTTGCGCGCGAGCTGCGCATTCACAGCTTTCATGCCGAGATTCTTGCTCTGCCTGATTCGTCTCTCGACGTCACCGAGACCATCGAAGTGCAATTCATCGGCTCCTGGAACGGACTCTATCGCACCATCCCAGTCGAGTATCCCGGGCCGGGCGGCTTCAACTATTCGCTTTTTCTGACCGACGCCAGCGCCACGGAAGGGCGCAATGGCGCGGGCGCTCCCTTGAGAATTGAAAAGAGCCGTCAGGGGCCCAACCTGGAGTTCAGGATTTACGTTCCCGGCGCCGCGGACAGCCGGCAGACGCTCTCGCTGCACTATCGCGTGCGCAATGGCTTGCGCTACTTCGACGATCACGACGAACTCTACTGGAACGTCACGGGCAATGACTGGACCGTGCCCATCGCGTCCGCCAGCGCGCACGTGGTGTTGCCCGCCGGCGTCACCGGTGTGCGCGCCGCGCAGTACACAGGAGCGTACGGCTCGCGGGCGCAGGAAGCGCAGGTGGAGATTCTGGGCAGCAACGTGACGGTGCGAACGCTGCGGGCGCTGGCGTACCGCGAAGGTCTGACGCTGGTCGTGGGCTGGGACAAGGGCTTCGTGCGCCAGCCGACGAGGTCGGAGCTGATCAGCCGATTCTTGCAGAGCAATTGGCCGCTGTTCACGCCGGTGGTGGCGTTCGTGCTGATGTACTGGGTGTGGTACAAGCGCGGGCGCGATCCGCAGGTGGGCTCGGTGGCGGTGCAGTACGAGCCGCCGGCCGGACTCACGCCCGGCGAGGTGGGCACGCTGGTGGACGACGCCGCGGACATGCGCGACATCACCGCCAGCATCGTGGATCTGGCCGTGCGTGGCTATCTGGTGATCGAAGAACGCAAGACGGACCGCCTGATGGGCCTCTATTCGAGCCAGGATTTTGCCTTCATTCTGAAAAAGAAGCCCGCGGAGTGGGCCGGCGCCAAGCCGCACGAGCTGCTGCTGCTGGCCGGCCTGTTCAATAACGGCACGCGCGACTATATCGAGCTGTCCGAGCTGCAGAATCGCTTCTACAAGAATTTGCCGGGGATACGCGGCGCGGTTTTCGATTCGCTGGTGCGGCGGGGTTACTACGGGCACCGGCCGGATTCGGTTCGCCAGATTTTCGTGGGCGGCGGGGTGGTCGCCGGTGTGCTGCTTTTTGGGATCGGGCAGTATGCCGCCGAGAGACTGGGCATGCAGTCGCAGCCGTTCATCATCGCGGCTATCTTGACTGCCGCGGCCGTCTGCGGATTCGGCTGGTTCATGCCGGCGCGAACGATCGCCGGCGCGCGGGCGCGGCTCAATGCCGTCGGCTTCGAGGAGTTTCTCGGGCGCGTCGAGGCCGGCCGCATGGAACGCATGCCGCAGACGCCCGAGACGTTTGAGAAATATCTGCCGTTCGCCATGGCGCTGGGAGTGGAGAAAAAGTGGGTGAGCGCATTCGAAGGAGTGTGCAAGGAGCCGCCTTCCTGGTATCACAGCCCGCCGGGCAGCACGTTTCGTCCGATGCTCTTCGGAAATAGCTTGAGCCAGATGTCGGCGCGCGCCGGGCAGGTGCTGGCGTCGGCGCCGCGCGGTTCCTCCGGCAGCTCGGGGTTTGGCGGCGGCGGCCGTTCCGGCGGCGGATTCGGAGGCGGCGGTGGCGGCGGGTTCTGACCGGCGCCGACTGATGGGTTTCGGACGGCCGGCCCTGCTGGGCGCCGTCTCCCTGGTCCTGGGCGCGGCGCTGGCCACGGCGTGGCTGTCTGTGCCGGCGCAGGCACAGCAGGCGCCCGAAGCCATCGAACTTTTCCGCAGCGAAATCGAGGTCGCGCCGGATGCCACAGTCACGGTTCGCGAAACGATTCGCGTGCGCGCCGCGGGCACGGCCATTCGCCACGGCATCTTTCGCGACTTTCCCACGCGCTACCGGGACCGCTTCGGCAATCGCGTGGTGGTCGGCTTCGATCTCCTGGACGTCCGGCGCGACGGCCGCCCCGAGCAATTTCGCCTGGAGCCGATTGACAACGGCGTGCGGATTCGCATCGGCCGCGCCGACGTGGAATTGCCTCCCGGCGAATACAGCTACGTACTCACCTATCAGACCCGCCGCCAACTCGGTTTTTTCTCCGAGCACGATGAGCTGTACTGGAACGTCACCGGCAACGACTGGGCGTTTCCCATCGAGCGCGCCGAGGCCCGCGTGCAATTGCCGCCGGGAATTGCGCGCGAGGCGATTCGCGCCGAGGCCTATACCGGCGCGGCTGGCGCGCAGGGAAAGGACTACCGCGCTCAGGTGGCCGACGATGGCGCTGCCGAATTTGAAACGACGCGGGCGCTGGCAGTGCACGAGGGCCTGACCATTGTCGCCGGCTGGCCGAAGGGATTCGTCGCACCGCCGACGGCAGCGGAGCGGCTGCAGTTTTTCTTCGGAGACAATCGGACGGCGCTCATCGCGCTGGCGGGCTGGGCCTTCTTGCTGTTGTACTATGCGGCGGTATGGTCGCGCGTGGGGCGCGATCCCGCTCCGGGTCCCATCGTGGTGCGCTACGAGCCGCCCCGGGGGCTGTCGCCAGCCCGGATGCGCTACTTGGTGCGCATGGACTTCGACCAAAAAACATTTGCCGTGGCCGCACTCAGCCTGGCGGTCAAGCGCTTCCTGACCATCCGGCACGACGGCACGAACTACACGCTGGTTCGGAATCCCGGCGCCAACCCCGTACTGACGTCGGAAGAGAGTGCGCTGGCGAAACATCTGCTCGATTCGTCATCGCAGATTGACTTGTCCAAGGCCAATTACAAATTGGTGCAATCGGCGATCAAGGCCACGAGAGATTCCCTGAAGCTTGCGGCGGAGAAAATCTACTTCCTGACGAATCGGCGGTACATCGTGCCGGGTCTGGTGCTGAGCGGCTTGGCGCTGCTGGCGGCTATGCTGTCGCTTCCGGGACAGCAACTGGCGATTTCAGCATTCATGAGCGTGTGGCTGACCGGCTGGAGCGTTGGGGTATTCGCGTTGACCGTGGGGGCGCTCGCGGCGTGGCGCAGCGTCGTTTCGGACGGATCCGCGAAATCTCTGGTGGCCGCGATTGTCCTCACCCTGTTCGGGCTGCCATTTTGGGCCGGTGAACTGTTCGGCCTGGGCATGCTCATTCGTGCCGGATCGGTGTGGTTCGCGGTGCTGCTGGCGACACTGGTGGGGACCAATATTCTCTTTCACTATCTGCTGAAGGCCCCCACACGGGCGGGACGCGCGCTGCTGGACCAGGTGGAAGGCTTCAAACAATATTTTTTGGCCGTTGAACGGGATCCCATGGAGCGCCTCGCGAGCTGTGAACTGACCCCGGAGCTCTTCGAGAAGTATCTTCCCTACGCCATTGCTTTGGATGTCGAACAGGCATGGTCCAGTCGTTTCGCCGCGGCGCTGGCGCAGGCGGGGCAAGCGCCGACGAACTATTCGCCGGGCTGGTACGTGGGACCTTCGTGGAGCTCGCTGGGTGCCGCGGGATTCGCCAGCTCCTTGGGAAGCTCGCTTTCGAGTGCCGTAGCCTCCGCATCCACCGCTCCGGGGTCGAGTTCGGGTGGTGGCGGAGGAGGCAGCTCGGGCGGCGGTGGTGGCGGGGGTGGTGGCGGGGGCTGGTAGGCGGCGAGTCCCGGCACGCTTCCGGGTCAACTTCAAATCAAAAAGATTTCTCCGAGTCCAGGAGGATGGTAACAGGCCCGTCGTTCACCAGCTCGACTTCCATGTGCGCCTGGAAGACGCCGGTTTCGACGCGCACTCCCGTGGCCCGCAGGCAGCGAACGTACTCTTCGTAGAGCAGCTTGGCTTCCGCCGGCGGGGCGGCGCGGTCAAAGCCGGGCCGACGGCCGCGGCTTACATCTCCGTACAGCGTGAACTGCGATACCACCAGCGCCGCGCCGCCGCTTTCGAGCAGCGATACATTCATCTTGCCCTGTGCGTCGTTGAAGATGCGCAACTGCGCCGTTTTTTCCGCGAGGTGGGCCGCCGCTGCAGGCGTGTCACCCTGGCCCACGCCCAGCAGCACCACCAGCCCCGCGCCGATCTCGCCCGTGGCGCGGCCTTCGACCAACACGCGCGCGCGGCTCACTCGTTGTAGGACGGCGCGCATGCGTTATTTTCTTGCGCTCGGGGGCTTTGCGCCTCGGGTCTTCGTACTCTTGGCCCGCGACCGGCCGGAACGTGGGGCTCGCTGGCCCCGACGGGGTCGGGGCTGGCAGTGCGGGCAGAAATGGCTGCTGCGCCCGGCGACGATGATGCGCCGAATGAGCGCGCCGCAGCGAAAACACTTTTGGCCTTCGCGGCCGTAGACGCGATGCCGCATCTGGTAGGAACCGGGCTTGCCCTCGGCATCCAAAAAGTCGGAGATAGACGAGCCGCCCAGTTTAATGGCCGCGCGCAGGACCTGCCGGATGGCCTGGTGCAGGCGCGCGATCTCTTCCGCGGTCAGGCGCGACGCGAGGCGCACCGGATGAATGCGCGCCCGCCACAGACTTTCGTCGGAATAGATGTTTCCCATGCCGCGAAGAGATTTTTGATCGAGCAGCAGCGCTTTGATTCTGGCGCGGCGTCCGGAGAGTTGCTGGCGGAATTCCCGGGCGGAAACGAACAATGCATCTTCGCCCAGCCGGCTTTCAAACTCGGGCAGGGCGGAGGCGGACACGAGAAGGATGCGGCCGAAGCGGCGGATGTCGGTATAACGCAGCTCTTGCCCGTCGTCGAGCTCGAAGAAGCCGTGCGTGTGCGGCACCACCGGTTCATCCGGAGAACGCACGGCCAGCCGCCCAGTCATGCCCAGGTGCACCAGCAAGTGCAGGCGGCCATCGGCTTCGTGTGCGTGTGATTGTGTGGGATGCGCCGCGCCGGTTTCGGGCGCCAGCTCGACGCGAATGAATTTGCCGATGCGTTCGACGGCGCCGATGCGGCGGCCGGGCAGGCGTTCACCCAGCGCGGCGGGATCGTCAATGAAGTCGGTCTTGCCCAGGCGTACGGCGAGAATGCGCCGCCCCGGCAATGTGGCGCGCAGGCCGCGCACCACGGTTTCAACTTCCGGCAGCTCCGGCATCGGCAATCACCCGCGGAATTGTCCTGCGACAATTTAGCACAGCCGCACGCGATGCTCCGTTAGGGCAGTAACGCGAAGACGCGGCAGGGCGCGCCTGAGCCGCCTTCCAGTTTTAGAGGGGCCACAACCAGAAACGCGCCCGACTCGGGCAGCGCGCTCAAGTCCGCGAGGTTTTCGAGCTGGTAGAGTCCCGCGCCCAACGCGAGCCGGTGCACAGGATATTCGTGTGACCGGCCGGGATCAACGCTCATGGTATCGCAGCCGATTCCGCTCACTTCCCGTTCAATCAAGATGCGCACAGCGTCCGGCCCGAATCCGGGAAAATGCATGGTCCCGGCGGCGTCCTGGTTGCGGTAGCGAGTGGCATCCGGCCAGCGCGCCGCCCATCCGGTGCGCAACAATACAATCGCGCCGCGCGGAACGCGGCCGTGCTGAGTTTCCCAGGCCGTAACGCGGCCGGCGGGCAGCTCGTAGTCCGAATTGCTCGTGGCCGCGTCTTGCACGTCAAGAACTACAGCGGGGCCCACCAAGCGCTCTGGAGGAATCTGTTCTGCGGTGGCACCGCCCGCGACGAAATGCGCCGGGGCGTCCAGGTGGGTGCCATAGTGCTCGAGCATCCAGAAGCTGCGCGCGAAGAAACCATCTCTTTCAATTTCGCAATCGGTGCGGGCCTCATACGATTTGACGTCTCCCGGCCACTGCGGCAGCGCGTCGCTGACGGCGTAGGAAAGATCCAGCACGCGCCATCGCTCCGGCGCTCCCCCCGGGAAGCCTGGGACGAGATGGCTGGGCAGCCTGCTCATGTGTGTTCGTGGAAAAAGACTGGTCAGGGAAGGGGCAAGCCTGGAGCGGCCACGATCCCGGCCATGCGCAGAATCTCCTGGTACTCGATCTCCGCAACCGGCGAGATGATCATGCGCACGTTTTTGAGGAACTTGAGCTTGCGCACCGCGGGATTCGCTCGCAATTCGGCCAGAGTCACCTGCCGCGGAAGGCGTTCGAGAGCGCGCAGATCGGCCACCAGGCCTTTGCTTTCGGGATCGTGCGGATCAGGATAGGGATCGCGGGTCACTTCGGCCAGGGCGTAAAGCGAGCGCTCCGGCGCCGCGTGGTAGCAGAGCACACGATCACCTTGCCGCACCAGCTTGAGCTGCCGCAGGGCATCGGCACGCGAGCCGGCGCCCCGCCACATCTCTTTGCCTTTCACGAACAGAGTGTCCCAGTGGTAGCTGTGCGGGTCCACGCTAAACAGCCAGTGCTTACGCTTGGGGCCGGAGGGCTTGGTCGGTGTGGTTATGGTGTTCTATGCTCCCGAGCGGCATGAATTCGGCACGCCGCACTATACACGGGAGTTAGATGCGGCGGGAAAGAAAAAGTGACTCGCGAGGCATTCGTGGCCGAAAAATCGCGATTGCGGCCCTTGGCGGCCTGCTGTCTCTTGATAAGGCTTTATTAGTCAGTGTGTTACAGGCAGGAGGCGGGATGCTAGCCGCAGTCCGCCCAGATATCTTCTCCGCGCACTTCCAGAGCAAAGCAAGCCACGCCGACGGCTGGATTTTGCGTGACTTTTCCGGTGGTGACGTCGTATTGCCAGCCATGCCAGGGACAAGTGACGGTCTTGCCGCCGAGCTTACCCTGGCCCAGCGGCCCGCCGTGATGCAGGCAGGTATTGTCAATGGCATAGAATTTCCCGTCGACGTTGGCGATGGCCAGCGTGTGTCCATCGACCTGAAATTCGCGAATGCTCCCAGCCGGGATTTCATCCTTGCGGGCTGCGCGCAGAAAGGCCATGTTCTCGCTCCTTTTCTTCAGCGGGCTGTCCGCCAAGACTGAGGGCGGACCCGCACCCGGGCGGCTGGCGGAATTATCGAGGTGAGGGCGTCTGGGCCACCATGACGCCGCGCTTGAATTGGTCCACCATCTCCGGGCGCAGCCGCACTGCGGTGGGCCGCTTGGCCAGGGACATCTGGTCAATCTTGTCCTGCAGCTTGAGCAGCGCGTAGAACAGGCCCTCGGGCCGCGGCGGGCAGCCGATCACGTAGACGTCCACAGGGACGATGCGATCCACGCCTTGCAATACAGCGTAAGTGTTGAAAGGCCCGCCCACACTGGAACAGGCGCCCATGGAGATGCACCACTTGGGATCGGGCATTTGCTCCCAAACGCGGCGGAGCACCGGCGACATCTTGAGGGTCACCGTGCCGGCCACGATCATCAAATCGGCCTGGCGCGGCGAGGGGCGGAAGACTTCGGCGCCGAAGCGGGCGATATCGAAGCGGGCGGTGGTGGAGGCGATCATCTCGATGGCGCAGCAGGCCAAGCCAAAAGTGAGCGGCCAGATGGCGGACCGGCGGGCCCAGTTGAAGACGTAGTCCACCGAGGAGATCATGAAATTCTTTTCAAAGCGATTGTCGAGGACACCCATGAGTTTCCGACGGCCTCCGAAAACCACGTCAGTATAGCGCCGGGGCGGAAGCGAGTCAAAGCTGGCTAGTGGGCCGCGTACTGAGCGCGATCATCTCCGCATTATCTCCAGAGGGCACGGCGTGGCTGCCAATGATGCGCTTGGTGCGCGGCGAGATTGCCGGGAACCGCGAATAACTTGACCAGGACGATGCCGGCTGCGAACCCGCCCACGTGGGCCCAGAAGGCCACGCCACCGGTCTGCGATCCAGCCAGCGAGACCAGGCCGCTGGCAAACTGCAGGAACGCCCAATAAAGAAGCATGGCCCAGGCCGGAAGCGCGATGGTGGTGAGGAAAAAACCCAGCGGTACCAGGGTGTGCACGCGCACCCTGGGATACAGGATCAGGTACGCGCCCATCACGCCGCTGATGGCGCCGGAGGCTCCGACCATGGGCACGTTGGAAGCGGCATTGGTGACCACCTGAGCCAGCGCGGCTGCCAATCCACAGAACAAATAAAAAACAACGAAGCGGGGCCGCGTCATGGAGTCCTCGATGTTATTGCCGAAGATCCACAGGAACCACATGTTGCCGAGCAGATGCATCCAGGAGCCATGCAAAAACATGGAAGTGAGTAGGTGCGAAACCTGGCGCCCCGGGTCCGTCAGGCAGACCAGGCCGTCGCCCATGGGAAAGCCGGTGCCGGCGGCCAGCGCACCGGTCAGTTCTCCGGGGATGAGTCCGAAGTTGCAAACCGAGCTGGCGACCCCCAAAACCGAGCCGCCGCGCTGGACGAGCAGCCACACCAGCACATTAACGGCGATGATGGCGATGGTGACGAAGGGTGTCCGCTGGGTCTGGTTTTCATCGCGATAGGGGAACATAAGCCCTCACGGCGTTGTTTCCTGCACGGACGACGCGCGCCGCGCTACCATTGCACCATCAATGAGACGGCTTGCCGTGCTTCCGGGTCAACAGACGTTGGATGCACTCGAGGCGCCGGCTGGTCACCGCACGGATCATCCAGCCGGCATAGCCTTTGGCTACTCGCCCTTACTGCCCCGGCCTCATTTCCGGCAGATCGGAAAGCATGAGCTCCTGGCAGATGAATTCCCCCATTTCAAACCCTTGCATCAATCGGAAGTTGATGTTTGCGGTCCAGGGGCGCGTATAGGCTTTGGGGTCCTCGATGGTGATCTGGTTCTGCAGCGTGTTTTGATTGGTGCGCCGGAAGCGCTCGGTCACGCGCAGCTCATCGCTGAAAGGATGGCCCAGTCTGTCCAACCAGCGCTGCGAATCTTCCTCCCAGCCCCTGAATTGGCGCGTTTCGATGACCAAGGTATCGCCCTCGTAATGGCCGATGGAATACCCCATCCACGAATCCAGCGGGACTTCGGGGAATCCGCGCCTGTCCATGTGGATTACCCGCCACATGTGATCAATCTCGAAGATCATGATGGCGCGGTCCGGAAGCTGAACGATTTCAAGCGCACGGGGCCGGAAATATGTGCCGGGTATTCCCATGGGAAGACATTTCAGCTCGGCGGCATTCGATTCCGTGGCCGAGACGGTTCTGGGGCCGTGGATGGGCTTGGCGGCGGCGTACTTCTCCAATCCCCAGGGCGTCATGGGAGGCTCTCCCTCAATCAAGCCAGCCCCGCCACCGGACTTCTGCCAAATCCCGGATAAATCAGGCCTGGAAGCCGCTGACGCGCTCTTTGGGGCTGCCGGCTGCGGCGCTATCTGAGCTTGTGCAGCAGATGAAAAGATCAGCAGGGCCGCCAAACCCGTAAGCCAACCCGTCAAACGATTTTGCATGGCCAAGTTTCCTTTCGGAGTGCTGCAAACCGGCATGGGTCGAGCCGGAACTATGCGCCACGTACTCTGAGCGCCGGCTGGGAGATCCGTCCTATGCCCCGGATACGTCAACTACTTTGCCGTCGGAGAAGGTTACCTTCCGGGTATGCATCGAGTTGCCGCCTTTCTTAGAAGGATTACCGGTGAGCGTGATCTGGTCGCCTGGCTTGAAAGTGTTCTTATTCCAGCGGAAATGCCGGTAGAGATCAAGAGCACCGCCGAACTCGCCCGACCAGACTTGGACGTTGCCCCGCTCGTCCTTAACCTCAATCCAAATCCCGGAATGGGGATTGATCACCTGCCACTTTGTGACCGTGCCCGTCACGGTGACGGTCTTGGTCATGTCATAGGCCGAGTTCGCGTGGTGAGCCAGCATCGGGGCGGACACCACCAGAATGCCCAGTACAATGCCGAAGCAGCCGAGCCACCTGGTTCTCACGCTGAAGCCTCCCTGTGCAGAAAAACCCTACCTGGACTCGTATATGTCATGAGCCTATCCGAGGTGTCAATTGGAAATTCCGCAGCGGCCGTCACAGCCGGTAAAGCCGCCGAAAGGACGCCGATCAGCCGGCGGCGTGATTGTCGTGCCGCGACCGGCAATCCGGCACGCTGTCCTGGCCAGTCCGCTTGCTTGCCCGCCTCCCGACGACTTAGAATTCGGCTGTTCAGAAAGAGCGAGCGCACGGGGAAGAGCGACGAGGTGGCTCCGATGTCCACAAATCCGATGACGCGGCGGCGATTCACGGCGGGACTGGCGGCCGCCGGGGGAATGTTGCTGGTGGGGCGGCGCGCGCGGGCGGCCGAATTCGAGTTGCGGCACTACCACAGCCAGGGAGTGCAGAGCTCGCTGCACAAGCGATTGGTCGAGATGTGGCAGGCAGTCGAGACCGAGACGGGCGGGCGAGTGCACGTGCAGACCTTTCCCGAGTTCAACCAGTTGCCCGGGAACAGTCCCGAAGCAATTGCCATGGTGCTCCGGGGTGAGCTCGATTTCGTCAGTGTGATGGGCGGCGTGATGGGCTCGCTCGTCCCCGCCGCGGAGATTCAGCAGGTGCCGTTCGCTTTCCGGACGCAGGAGCAGGTCTATGCGGCGCTGGACGGCGACCTGGGCGAATACCTGCGCCGGGAATTGACGGCCAAGAATATTCACGCCGTTCCGCGGGGATGCTTCGAGAACGGGTTCCGCCACATTAGCTGCTCGACCCGGCCGATTCGCACCGCCGCGGATCTGCAAGGGCTGAAGATGCGTGTGCCCAACAGCGAGATTTCCCAAGATTTCTTTCGTTCGTTCGGGGCCGTCCCGATCGTGGTGAACTCGAACCGGATGTACGAGGGTCTCAAGGCGGGGACTGTGGAAGCGCAGGAAAATCCACTATCGATTGTGGAGGAGTTCAAACTGTACGAGGTGCAGAAGTACGTGAGCCTGACGCGGCACATGTGGTCCGGCTTCAACATGCTGGGCAATCTGAAATTGTGGCAACGGCTGCCGGGCGGCGTGCAACAGGCGATCGAGCGCAACGTAGCAAAATATTCAGCCATGCAGCGAGCGGAAAATCAGACGCTCAACGCCGGGATGCAGCCGCGACTCGTGCAACGCGGCATGGTGTTCAACGAGGTGGAAGTCAATTCCCTGCGAGCGCCGCTGGGCGCTTTCTATGCTCGCTGGCGCGGTAAGGTCGGCCAACGAGCGTGGAGTCTGCTCGAGGGGCATGTGGGCAAGATCGGCTGATGGGTCCGAGTGAGGCTCGCGCGAGCAATCCGTCGAACAGAAATCCGTCTCGGCCAGCGCAAACGGCGAAGCAAATTCTTATGCTCAGCGAACTAATTTCTTATGCGGTTTCTTGCGCTATCCGCTTGACATGACAATGGTTGCGATGTAACTACGGGGTTCGCACCCTCTGGGCCTGAAATGAAATTATGGATCCGGAAAAATGTGCACGGCTGGTGTGCGCGTGTGAGTGCGAGCCGGCGGAAGCGCCGGAGTTTTTATTGGCAGTATTCATTCTAACGTTCATTCAAGAGGGAGCGAGGAAGACACAATGGCAACCGATTTTATAGTCCACGACAAAGCCGATACTGTCGGCGTGGCGGTGGTGGAAGACATCGCGCCCGGCAAGGAACTGACCGGCTGGATCATGGAAACCGACGAAACGATCAAGCTGAAGGCCTTGGACGCCGTGCCGCTGGGCCACAAGGTCGCGCTCAAGGACATCAAGACCGGCGATACCGTGCTGAAGTACGGTCATGACGTGGGGCGCGCAGTAGCTGAGATCGGCAAGGGGCGGCACGTGCACGTTCATAATCTCAAGACGAAGAGGTGGTGACGGTGGGACGCTACGATTTTTACGGGTATCGACGCGAGAACGGACGCGTGGGAATCCGCAATCATGTGGTCATACTTCCTCTCGATGACTTGTCGAACGCCGCCTGCGAAGCGGTGGCCAATCATATCAAGGGCACCATGGCCCTTCCTCATCCGTATGGCCGGCTGCAATTTGGGGAGGACTTGGAACTCTTTTTTCGGACGCTGATCGGCACGGGGTCGAATCCCAACGTGGCGGCTTGCGTGGTGATCGGCATCGAACCCGAGTGGACCAACCGCGTGGTGGAGGGTATTGCCAAGACGGGCAAGCCGGTGGCCGGTTTTTCCATCGAGCGCAACGGGG
>Ga0214473_10001396_pt1 | contig 31971 bp, 41 predicted proteins | sample RVTome_7_FD_203509 | JGI IMG/M metagenome (GOLD analysis project Ga0214473, IMG submission 203509) | Soil microbial communities from uranium-contaminated site in the Upper Colorado River Basin, Wyoming, United States - RVT98D197 | ecosystem: Environmental > Terrestrial > Soil > Contaminated >...
GGCTTTTTCGCCCACGAGAAAGATGCACCGCCAGAATTAATAAAATATTTTGATGAAGTCAATGAATTACATCGCAAGTATAAAGTCAAAAGGCGGGGGATAACTGTTTACGATCCAATCATTGTTAAGAAATATCTTAACGATGAATTTACTAAAAGATACAAAGTTAAATTAAAAGGGCTACCTCCGGAAAAATACAACAGCAACATTTCAATTGAAATTTATAAAAATTATACACAAATATTTTCTCACCGCTTCTTGCAAGCTACGGTAATTGATAATCCTGATATTGCCAATGTGTTGAGGCAGGTTTTTGAACTGATTTGGGAAAGAGAGGATGTCGCAGTAATTAGCAAAGGTTAAATAAAACAAAAAAACAGAGAACATTCCTCTGTTTTTTTGTTGTCCCAGTAAGTCTGTAAGCCGAATTCTGTATTTGTGTGATTATCTATCTGGGCTAAAGATTGCTCTTTAGCTCATGCGAACTACTTTTAACTGAGTAAGAATCATGAAATTCTTTTCAGCTTTGTTCTTGCTTCCAGTAAGGATTTAGCCGTTTCACCCTTCGACTTCGCTCAGGGCAAGCCCTGAACTGCTTCGAAGATTTATCCCTGAGGGATACTCAATTCCTTTCGGTTTTGAGCGTCTCTGCTCGCACCTCTGGCCTCGCGGCCGGCGGATGTTATCCGCTACTTTTTTATCGAGCACATAAATTTATGTACTCGAGAAAGTTCGGACTTTCCTCCCCCTTCTTTTTAAAAAAGGAGGGGGCAATCACCCGACTTACTAGGACAAGGCCATTTTAGGTCTTTATTTTTTTTCTGTCAAGGATATAATAACAATATGACCTTATCTCCCAATCCGGGAAAAAACTTAATCATTGAAGTCAACGGAAAAAAATACGCCAGAATTCCCGTTAAAACCCATCTGATTACGGAGCAAGATAAAGATTACGCAGATATTATTAAAAAATACGCCAAAGATTATTTGGAACCCGGCGATATTATTTTTATTGGAGAACGAAGTTTAGCTTCCTGCCAGGGTAGAAGCTACCCAAAAGCAGAGGTGAGGGTTTCCTGGTTAGCTAAATTTTTGGTTCGTTTTGTGACTAAATCTCCTTATGGAATTGGATTGGGCTCGCCTGAAACCATGCAGTTAGCCTTTGAGGAAGTCGGTGGCCCGAGAATGATACTGGCTGCTTTTTTTGCGGCTATCACCAAGCCCTTAGGAATTAAAGGAGTTTTTTATAAAATTGCCGGGCCCCAGGCCAAAGCAGTAGACGGCGCAGCTGATTATGTGATTCCTCCTTACAATACCTATGTGAGCAAGGCGCCCAAAAATCCCCAAAAAACAGCCCAAGATCTAAGCAAAAAAATCGGATTCCCGGTTGCTATTGTTGATGTTTGCGATATCGGCGGCTGGGTAATGGGCGCGAGTCAGGGAGTTGATAAAAAAATTATTGTTAAAGCTTTAAAGGACAATCCTTTAGGCCAAACCACGGAACAAACTCCTTTTGGGATTTTAAGAGAAGTCAAAGATTAAATTCAAATGCGGCTGAGAAAAAGTCAAAGAGCATTCGCTCTTTTCCACCTTTCGCTATGCTCGGGTTTTTAAATATTCAAACTAAAAATATTACTTCAGCTGCCCTTATTTTAGGGGCAGCCAGTTTTATCAGTGCGGTTTTGGGACTTTTGCGCGACCGGCTCTTAGCTTCTCGTTTTGGCGCGGGAAATGAACTTGATGCTTATTACGCCGCTTTTCGCATTCCTGATTTTATTTCCATGGTATTGATTATGGGAGCGATTTCCGCGGCCATTGTTCCGGTTTTTAATGAATATCTCGTTCGCTCCAAAAAAGAAGCTTTTGAATTTCTTTCCAATCTTTTTAATTTATTTTTATTTTGTTTGATAATTGTTTTAATAATCTTTACGATTTTTGCCCCGCAGCTAATGAGTTTAATTGCCCCCGGATTTTCCGGCGAGAAAAAAACTCTGGCCGTATTGCTGACTCGCATTATGTTTTTAAGCCCGATTTTGCTGGGCATCAGCAATATCATTTCCTCGGTTTTGCAGGTTTTCCGAAGATTTTTGATTACTTCTCTGACTCCCATAGTGTATAATTTGGGAATAATTTTCGGGATTTTATTTTTGGTTCCCAAAATGGGCGTTCAGGGCTTGGCCTGGGGCGTGGCTCTGGGCGCTTTTTTTCACTTGGCAATTCAAATCCCTCTTTTGTTTAAAGTGGGATTTAGATTAAAAAAATTGTTTGATTTCCGGCAAGCCGGTTTTTTAAAAGTTATAAAATTAACCATACCCCGTTCAATCGGGTTGGCCGCCAGCCAGATTAACCTGATTGTGGTGACCGCCATTGCTTCCACTTTGGCGCCGGGCAGTATTGCGGTTTTCAATTTGGCTGATAATCTTTCCCGGCCCCTCTTGACCTTGGTTGCCGTTTCTTTTTTTCTGGCTTCCTTTCCAACTTTGAGTTTATCTTTTTCCAAAGGCAATAAAGAAAAATTCAACCAGGTATTTTCTCTGGTTTTTTCCCGCACGCTTTATCTGGTTTTACCTTTAAGTTTCCTGCTTTTTTTGTTCAGAGATATTGTCGTTTCAATTATTCTCCGTGTGGGAAAATTTGGTCTGGTTGACGCCAATTTGACGGCCGCCTGCTTGGGCATGTTTGCTTTTGGCCTCTTTGCCCAGAGTTTGAACCTTTTGCTGGCCAATGCTTTCTACGCTCTTCAGGATACCAAAACCCCGGCTCTAACCAGCGTAGCTGGAATGACAGCGAATATTGTTTTCTGTCTGGTCTTTGTCCGGGTGTTTTCTGCTCCAAATTCATTCCAGCAATTTTTCTTTAATTTTTTTAATCTCCAAAAAATCAGCCATCCCGAGGTAATCGGGTTGCCCTTGGCGATTTCTCTTTCAGCCATAATCCAATTTTTAATTATTTTCCTTCTTTTCCGCCGGAAAAGAGCCGTAGTTTTTAATGGAAACAATCAATAATATCCGTAATTTTTGCATAATCTCTCACATTGATCATGGCAAATCTACTTTGGCGGACCGGTTTTTGGAATTGACGAAAACCGTGCCCCCGGGAAAAATGCGGCCGCAGTATTTGGACATGATGGACCTAGAAAGAGAAAAGGGGATTACCATTAAAATGCAGCCGGTGAGAATGAGATACAAAGATTACATTTTAGATTTAATTGACACGCCCGGCCATGTGGATTTTTCTTACGAAGTTTCCCGTTCTTTGGCCGCAGTAGAAGGCGCAATTTTATTGGTTGATGCAACCAAAGGCATCCAGGCTCAAACCATTGCCAATTTAGAATTGGCCAGAAAACAGAATCTGGTAATTATCCCGGCTGTCAATAAAATTGATTCTCCTCAAGCCAGAATTGAAGAAACTAAAAAAGAATTGGCTCAATTATTAAACGTTTCCGAAAATGAGATTTTTGAAATTTCCGCCAAACAGGGGACAAATGTGGAAAAACTTTTGGAAGCAGTAATTGAAAAAATTCCTGCGCCGAAGGGAGATGCGGAAAAAGCTTTTAGAGCCTTGATTTTTGATTCAAAATACGATGTCTACAAAGGCATAATAGCTTATGTCAGAATCATTGACGGCAAAATAACAAGCAATGAGAAAATTTATTTAATTCAGACTGAAGCAGGAGGCGAAGCGAAAGAAATCGGTTTTTTTAATCCGGAACTTAGCCCGCAAAAAGAATTGGCAGCCGGGGAAATAGGTTATATTGCCACGGGCATTAAAGAAACCGGCAAAGTGAGAGCCGGAGACACTATTACAATCAAAGATACAAAAATTGAACCGTTGCCGGGATATCAAGAGCCAAAGCCCATGGTTTTCGCCAGTTTCTATCCGGAAAATCCCGACCAGTTTGACTTGTTAAAAGACGCCTTGAATAAATTAAAACTGAGCGACCCTTCTTTAACCTTTGAGCCGGAAATGAAAGAATCTTTGGGCCGCGGTTTCCGTTGCGGTTTTTTGGGAACTTTGCACGCGGAAATTATTTCTGAAAGGCTGCACAGAGAGTACGGGCTAAATTTGGTCATTTCCACGCCCCAGGTTTTGTATAAAATTATGAACCAAAAAAATCAGGAAATTTCAGTTTATTCGTCAAGCGATTGGCCGTCTCCTCATGAAATCAAAGAGAAAAGAGAGCCCTGGGCGAAATTAGAAGTACTGACTTCCCAAAATTATCTGGGCCAGATCTTGGAACTTTTACAAGAATTTAAAGCGCGGAAAATTGAAACAAAATATTTTAGCCAGGAGCTTTTTATTTTAATATACGAGGTGCCCTTGCGGCAAATTTTAACCGGCTTTTACGACAGGCTGAAAGGAGTGAGCCAGGGATTTGCCTCAATGAATTATCAGATTTTGGATTGGAGACCGGCTGATTTGGAAAAATTAGAAATTTTAATTGCCGGTAAAAAAGAAGAAGCTTTTTCAAGAATCGTTTCAAAAAATGAAGCCGAAAAAGAGGGGAGAGCAGTTGTCAAAAAATTAAAAGAATTTTTGCCGCCGCAACTTTTTTCGGTTCCCTTGCAGGCGGTCATGGGCGGAAAAATCATTGCCAGAGAAACTTTAAGAGCCAGAGGTAAGGACGTAATCGCCCCGCTTTACGGCGGAGATTATACCAGAAAGAGAAAATTGCTTGAAAAACAAAAGAAAGGGAAAAAAGAATTAAAAGAAAAAGGGAAGGTAAATATTCCTTCCCGAGTTTTTCTGGAGATATTTAAAAATAAGTAGCGTTGTGCTAAAATGGAAACCGTTAGAACAGGGGAGCTATCAGAAAGATAAACATGCTCAAAATCACCAAAGAAATTAAGATAATCCAGGTTACTTTAAAGATTTTACGTGTTTTATTAGACATAGACTTATGATAGCAAAAATAAAAATTTTTAAAAGCAACACTTATTTTACCCGAGCGAAGCGAAGGGTGGAGAAGAACGTTCGTTCTTCGAGTAAAGATAAATTTGCATTCATTATTTTAGGAATTTTATTCTTTGCCGTCATTGGGTTTTTGGCTTTTTCTAATTTTAGAATAAACAAAAAAAAGATAGAACTTCAATCTCAGGCTGACAGTTTAAAAAAAGAAATACAAATTTTAGAAGAGAAAAAAGAGCAGTTAAGGGCCGGCATTCTGGAGGGTGAAAGCGAAACTTTTCTGGAAAAAGAAGCCAGAGACAGATTGGGTTTGAAAAAACCGGGAGAAGAAGTCGTGACAGTCTTGCCGCCAAAAGAAACGGCTGAACAAAAAACTCAGGAAAATAAAAGTCTCTGGCAAAGAATCTTAGAAAAACTTGGGTTTTAGTCGCGGGTATGGTTCAACGGCAGAACGTGTCCTTCCCAAGGATAAGATACGGGTTCAATTCCCGTTACCCGCTCTACAATTTGACTTTCCGAAATTTTTCGGCGGATGTTGTTGAATTTTGTTAGATATAGCATAATAATATTAGTCGGGCAATAATAATCAAGTAATCCACAAGACTTGACTATTACGTTGTCAAAGCTTGTGTTATGGTAAAACTATGGGAATGCTTTTAATTTGGCCAATTATAATCGTCGTTTTCTTCGTCCTCCTTGGCCTGAGGATTATTGATCAATATGACCGTGGCGTTGTATTAACGCTTGGAAAATATACGGGCACAAGACAGCCGGGACTGACTTGGCTTCTTATTGTTTTTCAGCGGATGATAAAGATTGATATGCGTATCACGACTACGGACATTCCTCAACAAGAAGTAATTACAAAAGATAATGTTCCCGTTGGTATAAATGCGGTTGTGTATTTTCGAGTGCAATCCGCAGAAAACGCAATTTTGAATATTAAAGATTACACTCTTGCTGTTTCTCAATATGCCCAAGCCGCCCTTCGAGATGTTATAGGTGGCATTGAACTTGATTCTCTGCTTTCGGAAAGAGAAAAAACAGCGGAAGAAATTCAAAAAATTGTTGTAGCCGCTACTCAATCATGGGGCATATTAGTTACGGACATAAAAATACAGGATATTGAATTGCCAGCTGATATGAAACGCGTTATGGCGAAGCAAGCCGAATCTGAACGAGAACGACGCGCCATTATCATCAGGGCAGAAGGAGAATTTCAGGCTTCCGAGCGTTTGGCGCAAGCGGCCAAAGTTCTTAGTTCCACTCCGGGCGGTCTTTCAATGAGAACCTTGCAGACAATAGAAAAAATAAATCCGGACCCATCAAAAACAGTTATCTTTGCGTTGCCGGTTGAAGTGCTTGAAGGAATCAAAGCAATATCTCAAGCAGTCAAGTCAAAGTAGAGAATTCATTATTTTATTTCTCTTAGAAAAGACTCTGCTAATTTAGCAGTTTCGGTGCTTGATTGATAGAAATTTTTCCAGACAACGACAATATCAGCGTCGTTAAAGATTGCCCGTTGCACTTCTCTGATAGTATCTCCACCGGCCACAGCGACTAAAACATTGTAATTCCCCTTGATTTGTTTTATTTGATAATAGGGAATCTGTTTTTCTTTTGAAAATTCGGTTTCGTCAACTCCTCTGTGCAACATCACTACATCGGGGAGTTTTTTTAATTTTTTCAAAACCGAAAGGGCGCTTTCAACATTCATCATATCAATCATTGAATCAATGTTGAATTTTTGGCATTCTTCTATGAAGCTATCAATCGTTTCAATGGGCGCAACTCCAAGACAAGTTGATGCATTGGCGCCGGCATTAGCCACCATTTCTACTTCTCTTGCCGCCAAATCCGCGCATTTATTGTCAGCAACTATGTAAGTTCCGGCGGGCGACATTTCTTTTATTTGCGAAATAGCTTCTGTCCCATATATTTTTATTAAAGGCGTTCCCGTTTCAATTAAAATTCTATCCGAAACCGGAAGTTGTGAAATAATCTCTCTCGCTTCTTCAAGCGTGCTATTGAGGGCTACATGAAGATATTTTTTTCGTTTTTCTAGTCTTATTTGACTGAATAAAGAGTTGGAAATTTTGGTCGGTAAAGCAGATTTAATTAAGGCCATTTCTTTTAAAGCAGGCTGTTCGCTTTTTGCCAAAATTTTTTGAATATCCGAATTAATAATATTCAGATTGTTTTTTGCTAAATCGCCGCGAAACTTAGATGTCGTTTGCAGATACTTGGAAAAGTTGGAAATTAAAAATTTAGGATTTTTTTAAGAAAAAAAACAATTGCAATCACAAAAATTACGCCTAAAATCGGATTTATGCCAAATGCAATAAAAAGAGCAAAAATTATTAAGCTGATCGGATTAAATTTACTTCGGTTTTTTTGAATTTGCATAATCTTTATTTTATCAATTTCAAAAATTCCTGCGCTAAATCAGCGGTATTTTCCGGCGCTTCATAAAAGGAACGCCAGATTACCGCAATATCTGAATCATTGAAAAAAGTTCTTACAACGTCACGCGGCGTTTCTCCACCGGCAACCGATATCAAAACATTGCCGTAAGTTCCTTTTATCCGGTGGATTTGTTCGTGCGGAATTTGTTTCTCCCTGTTTTTTTCGTTTTCATCTACGCCACGATGTAAAACAACTACAGTAGGAAGTTTTTTTAATTTTTGTAAAATCTCAAACGGAAACTCTATATTCATCATATCAATCATTGAATCAATGCCGGCTTTTTCACATTCTCTTATAAATTCGTTTATAGTTTCTGTCGGCGCCAAACCTAAACAGGTAGCCGCGGAAGCGCCGGCTTCGGCGACTGCCTCAACTTCTCTTGAACCTCTGTCCATACATTTTAGATCGGCAACAATATATCCTGGTTTTTGTATTTTTTCCCTCCACCATTCTTTTACTGCGGTTATGCCTTTCTTCCCATATCTTTTAACTAAAGGGGTTCCTGCTTCAATAATTATTTTTTCCGAGGCGGGAAGCAAAGCAATCATATCTCTTACTTCCTCAAGAGAGCGATTGAAAGCTATTTGTAGATATTTTGATCTTTGATTAAGCATAAATATACACTCGTTTTTACAACTTTATTATATCTGATTTTTAATGAATTACCCAGCCGCCGCGAAATTTCGGAAGCGAGCGGGCAAAATCAAAAAATGTAGAGAAAATTTTTCTGCGATGCAAGCCGCCGTCATTGGTGGCGGGTCGGAACGATTGGATTTTTTCAGGAATTTTTGATAAAATAGGTACGAGCGGAATCATATAAACACTTAAATGTAAAAGTCAAAGAAGATAAATCTTCTTTTCCACCTTTGCTTTTATAAATAAAAGCTCGGTATATGACTCAAAAAATATCAACCCTAAGTTTGCCTTTGATAAACTCAACCGCAGCATTGGTTTTTACCGGTCTTTCTTTCTTATCATTTATTGTTCCTTTTTCTTTGGGGCATCCCCAGTGGCTGGTGGGGACAATCATTAATGCCTCTTTATTTCTGGCAGCTATTTTCTTGCCAAAAAAGTTTTTTGCTCCTTTAATCATTCTCCCGAGTTTGGGAGTTTTGGGTCGGGGGATTATTTTTGGACCCTTTACCTCATTTTTAATTTATTTTCTGCCTTTTATTTGGCTGGGAAATTTGATTTTAATTTTAGTTTTTAAAATGCTGTATAAGAAATCATCTGATTTTAAGTATTTCCTTTTTATGTTTTTTGCCGCGACGGCTAAATATTTATTCTTAATGGCAATCGCTAATCTCTATTTTAAATTTCATTTAGTTCCTGTGGTTTTTTTACAGGCAATGGGAATAAACCAGCTTTTAACAGCTATCGGCGGCGGCATAATTGCTTGGATTATATTTAATATTTATGGAGAATACCACGCCAGAAATCAAAGAACTAATTAGCCTTCTTGATAAAAAAAGCAAATTGGTGGCGATGTTAGCCCCTTCTTTTCCGGTTGATTTTTCTTATCCGGAAATTATCGGAATGTTAAAACGTTTGGGTTTTAAATATGTTGCGGAAGTGGCGCGAGGAGCAATAGAAACTAATCGTCAGTTACTTGCTTTATTAAAGCTTCATCCTGATAAGAAGTATATCTCCAATCCCTGTCCCACTATTGTCCGATTAATAAGAAACAAATATCCCAAACTTATTCCATTTTTAACGCCCATTGATTCGCCAATGATTGCCACAGCAAAGATTGTTTCGAAAAAATACCCGAATTATAAAAAAGTTTTCATAGGCCCCTGCATTATGAAAAAATTGGAAGCGAAAGAAGACCATCCCGAATTGGATATATTGGTTTTAACTTATAAAGAACTTAAAAAAATATTTGAAATTAAAAATATTACCCCTCAAAAGAGCGATAAATTAGGTGTTTTTGATATAACGGGGAAGCAAACCAGGCTATATTCGGTATCGGGCGGTTTAGCTCAGTCATCTTGTCTGACCAAAAATTTAACAGATCCGGAATATGACGTTATTTCAGGACCGCAATTGGCGGAAAAAGTCATTCAAAATTTCCCCACGGAAATAAATTTAAAAATATTGGACATTCTTTCTTGCGAGGGAGGGTGTATTAACGGCCCGGGGATAGCCAGTAAAGATTCTTTAGACAGGCGGAGACAGAAAATAATTACCCACTGGACAGCAAATTAACTTCAGGCCTCTCTGTTATCGTATTTTTGTATGCCGATGTAGCTCAATGGTAGAGCAATCGCTTCGTAAGCGATAGGTTGTCGGTTCAAATCCGACCATCGGCTCTTTTATTTTGGCTGGAAATATGCTACAATCTTAGGCGAAGAGGATAAATCCTCTTCTTCACCTTTCGCTGCAGCTCGGGTAAAAAATGAAAAATTTTTCTGAAAAAATCAAAGAATTACAAAATAAACTCCTCAAACTTGAGGACTGTCTTTGACTTAGGAAAAAAGAAGGAAAAATTTAGGCAGCTGAAAACAGAGGTCCAAAAACCTGATTTTTGGAAAGATACAGAAAAAGCGGCTAAAATCAGCCAGGAAATTGCCCAACTTGAGCAAGAAATAACGGAATTCAGCGATTTGGAAGAAGAATTAACAGAATTAAAAGAAAGTGGCAACGAAGAAAAGATTCAAATTTTAGAAGCTAAAATTAAAAGAAAGGAGATTCAGATTTTTCTTTCCGATAGATACGACAGGGGAAATGCCATTTTGCAAATTTTTGCGGGAGCAGGCGGTCAGGACGCTCAGGACTGGGCTACAATGTTGCAAAGAATGTATGAAAGGTATGCCGCCACAAAAGGGTTTAAAACCCAGATTTTACATCAGTCGTTTGGCGAAGGAGGGGGGCCGGAAGGCAGAATCGGATTAAAATCTGCTTCTTTGGAAATTCAGGGCTCTTTTGCTTACGGTTTTTTAAAAAAAGAAACCGGCGTTCATAGATTGGTCAGGTTATCTCCTTTTTCTCCCAAATCCCTGCGCCACACCTCTTTTGTTTTAGTTGAAGTTTTGCCGGAATTGGAAAAAGATACGGAACAAGAGATAAAAATCAGACCTGAAGATTTAAAATTAGATGTCTTTCGGTCTTCGGGACCCGGCGGCCAAAATGTAAATAAAAGAGAAACAGCGGTCAGGATTACGCATTTGCCAACAGGCATTCAGGTTGCCTGCCAGTCAGAAAGAATGCAGGGGGTAAACCGGGAAAAAGCCATGAAGATTTTGGTGGCTAAACTTTATCAGTTAAAAGAATCGGAAAGAAAAAAAGAATTAAAGGAAATTAAAGGAAAGCAAGTATCTGCCAGCTGGGGAAATCAGATAAGAAGCTATGTTCTGCATCCTTATAAAATGGTAAAAGATTTGAGAACCGAAATTGAAACATCCAACGTTGAAAAAGTATTAGACGGCGATTTGGACGAATTTATTGAGGCCGAAATAAAAGTCTAATAGTCAAAGAAACTAAAGTTTCTTTTCCATCTTCGTTTTAATAAATTAAAACTCGATGATAAAATTCCAAAAAATTAGCAAAATTTATTCACCCAATATTATTGCCCTAGACGACGTTTCTTTTGAAATTCAACCCAAAGAGTTCGTTTCCTTGGTGGGAAGATCGGGAGCGGGCAAGACTACTTTATTGGAACTGCTTTTAGCGGAAGAGGAACCAACCCAGGGTCGGATTTTTTTTGACAATCAGGATATTCATAAGATTAAAAAATCAAAACTTCCTTTTCTTAGGCGTAAAATTGGGGCTGTCTTCCAAGATTACAAACTTTTGCGTTCCAAAACGGCTTATGAAAACGTAGCTTATGCCTTGGAGGTGATAGGCGCTACCGATGAAGAGATTTCCCGCGATGTGTCGGAAGTTCTGGAAATCGTGGGTTTGTCCGAAAGGTTTCGTAATTTCCCTGTAGAACTTTCCGGCGGAGAAAAACAAAGAATAGCCATTGCCAGGGCGCTGGTTCACCGGCCCGAGGTTATTTTAGCCGACGAGCCGACCGGAAATTTGGATCCTTATCATGCGGCCGGCATTATGCGGCTCTTGTTGGGCATCAATGAATTGGGAACGACCATTATTCTGGCTACCCATAATAAAGAAGTAATTAATAAGCTTGGCAAAAGAGTGATTACCCTGGAAGACGGAAAAATAATCAGAGACGAGGAAAAAGGCCGCTTTATTTTATAATATATGTTTACTTCACTTAAAAGACTAATTCGTTCAGGCTGGATTACCTTCAAAAGACAGGGCGGTTTTACGGTCGCCACCATTTTTATTATGGTAATAACCATTTCTTTAATAACTTCTCTTTTCCTTTTTCAGAAAATCACTAAATTTTCCATTTCCCTTTTGCAGGATAAAATTGATGTTTCAGTTTATTTTAAAGATACCTCTTTAGAGCAGGATATTTTAGAAATAAAAGAACAAATAGCTAAAATTCCGGAAGTAAAAAGCGTGGAGTATGTTTCTAACGAAGAGGCAAAAAAAAGGTTATTGGAAAAATATCCCGAATTAACGGAAAGCCTGCGAGAAACACAAGGAATACTTAATTTAGCTTCCCTTAATATTAAAGCCGGCCAGGCCGACCAATATACGGCCATTGCCAATTTTTTGGAAAAAGCCCCTTTTAAAAATTTAATTCAAAAAACTGATTATTATCAAAGAAAACCGGTGATTGAAAAGATTTTTTCCATCACCTCTGCGATTAACCGTACCGGCGTCGTTTTATCTTTAATTTTGGCGATTATTGCGTTTTTGGTCGCTTTTAACCAGGTAAGGTTAGCCATCTGTAACTCCTGGGAAGAAATTTTCATCCAGCGGCTGGTCGGCGCTTCCAACTGGTTTATCAGGGGGCCATTTTTGATTCAAGGAGTAATTTCCGGTTTCTTCGCGGCCTTACTTACTTTATTAATTTTTATTCCGCTCGTTTATTTTTTAAGCCCAAAAATGGAGGTCTTTTTCCCGGGTCTGAATTTGTTCGGCTATTTCATCGGTAACTTCTTTTTAATTTTTTTAATTCAGATTTTAACCGGTATTGGAGTCGGCGTAATTTCCAGCATAATCGCCATTAGAAAGTATTTGAAAGTGTAAATTCCGAGCTGGGTTTTCTTTGCCGGGTCGTCTAATGGTAGGACCGCAGATTCTGGATCTGCGTATGAACGTTCGAATCGTTCCCCGGCAGCCATCATGGACAAAGAGTTATAATAGAACTTTAAAAAGTTAATACAAATTTAAAAAGAAAGGAGAAAGGAAATGGAAAACACAGAAATGAACAGAAAAGGTTTGTTATTCAGGATTGTCATTCCGGCCTTCAAAGAAATCAATATTTTTTCCCGGATAGCCAAGATTACTACTGGACTTGGTCCGATTATGGTAGCAACAGTGGCAGATGAATTATGTGGATGGCGGGTAGAGGTCATTGACGAAAACAATTACAGGAGAGGACCGCGAGACAAAGAGGGCTTACCTGACCACAAAGTTTTACAAGATGAGAATCCTGCCGCGGTTGTCGGCTTATTTTGCGGCCTTTCCAGCACTATGGAACGAGTTTGGCAGCTCGCCGAATTTTATCGCCAGCAAGGGACTATTACTGTCGCTGGCGGCTGGCACGTCCGTTACCAACCCGAAGAGTCACTTAAAAAAGGTATTGACGTCGTGGCGTATGGAGACGGCGAAAGCATTATCCAACAACTTCTCGGAATGATAGAGCGGAAAGAATCCATCTCCGGGGTTCCCGGCATTTCTTTTTTGAAAGAAGGGCAAGTTAAAAATGTCCCGCCGGCAGGATTAGAGGCGCTTGACTTGAACAATCTGCCCTTTCCGAATTTTGGCTTGCTCAGATATGCCGAATTGAAAGTTTATCCGATCGGCAGAATCCGAGGATGCAGCAGACATTGCGAATTCTGCTCTGTCCGCGGAAAACCAAATTGGGCCACCGGTCAACATCTTTTTGAAACAGTCAAATGGCTGGTGGAAAGCAGAGGAGCACGCAGGTTTTTTATCGTTGACGACCGCCTTGAAGAAGACCGCAACGGCACTTTAGATTTTTTTGCGTTAGTTTCCGAAGAATACGGACGCAGACTTAAGTTTAACGTCCAGATAAGACTGGAGGCGGCAAAAGATACCGTTCTTCTTGACGCTATGAAGAAAGCTGGAGTAAGAACGGTTTGCATCGGCTATGAGTCCTGCCTGAACGAAGAACTGATAGGGATGAAAAAAGGATATCTGTCTTCCGACATGGTCAAATGGACGAAGGTCTTTCATGATTTTGGATTTTTTATCCATGGGATGTTTATTTTTGGCTATCCTTTAAGGGAGGTAATTACCGTTATCAGCGCCAAAGAAAGAATGGAGAGTCTGAAAAGATTTATTCGCCAATGCCGAGTGGATACTGTTCAGGTTTTTCGACCGGTTCCTTTGGCCGGAACGGAGCTGCGTTCAAGGATAGAACGGGAAGGAAAACTTTTCCCGCTGGAAATAGTTCCCTGGAGTAAATATGACGGAAACTACATTTGTTATCAGCCGGATAATATGACTTTGCAGGAACTCCAAGAACTGCCGATAAAAATTATGCGGTGGTTCTATAGCTCTTTAAATCTTGCAACAATTCCCCTGAAAACCCTGATTTTCCCTTTAGATTATTTAATAAGGGGATGGCAGTGTTGGTACCGTGACTGGCGCAACGATATTACAAAATACGGCGGGCATCTTTTATTTAAACGGTGGATTCGCCATTACAAACACCAATCTTTCCTCAAAAAACTGGAAAAATTCTCGTTAAAACCTAAAAACACCAACTCAATTCACTAAACAGAACTTTTAAAGCCCAGCGATAACATCAAACGCTGGGCTTTTTTATTTACCCTTCGCTGCGGCTCGGTAGTCGATGACTTTTCGTCATCTCCACCTTCATCAGCTATTACTGATTCGGTACTTGATTTTTTAAAAGAATTGATGTAAACTAGATTTAGATGACTAAAAAACAACATTTTTTATCAGAGCATAACAAATTATCTCCCTTAAACTTGCAGGCTACAGCATTCTTGCTTTCACGTTTTAAAACAGAGAAATCATCGCTTTTTAAAGATAAGAATTGGTCAATAGATAAACTTCGCAGGCCATTCATTTTTTGGCTTACTTCTTTGACGACCGAAGAAAAGAAAGATATTAAGAATAGAGAAATATGAAAAATTCACACAACCCAAATAAAAACAGAAACAGAGCAAAGCATCGCAAATTTTTAAAAAAACACAGAAATAAATAAATTTCTATTAAAATCTTTGACATTTTTATAACAATAGATTATCATACAGGTGTAAGTTTCTGTTAATTTTCCTTTCCTTACGTGCCAAGCTCCGCTTGCGGAGCGAAGGTAAAGATGAGAACAAAGTTCTCATCGCTATCTTATTAACTATGTAAGCCTTGAAAGAGAATAAAAACAGTCGGTCGGCTTACGCATAATAAATTATTAAGGAATATTTATGGCAAAGAAATTGTTTGTCGGTGGATTATCTTACGAAACCACCGAAGTGACTTTAAAAGAGACTTTCTCTCAGGCTGGAACCGTTGAATCAGCAATTGTGATTACTGATAAAATGTCCGGCCGTTCAAAGGGATTTGGTTTTGTTGAAATGTCTTCCGAAGAAGAAGCTCAGAAAGCCACTGAAATGTTCAATGGCAAAGAGATTGACGGGAAAAACGTTACGGTAAACGAAGCTAAACCTATGGAGTCTCGCCCTCGAAGAGACGGATTTAACCGTGGCGGAAATCGAGGATTCGGCGGAGACCGAAGAGATCGCTGGTAAGAAATTTGAAAAAATCCCTTTAAAGGGGTTTTTTCATTTCTACTCAAAGGTCGCATTTTAATCAATTAAATAAAAATATTTATTATGGCTAAAGAAGTTATAAAAAAAGACGGGGCAAAAGAGCCATTTGACGCCGAAAAAATTAAAAATTCAATTTTAGGCGCCGCTCAAAGAACCGAACTTTCAGAAGAAAGAAAAAATGAAGTGGTGGAAGAGGTGGCAGCTACGGTGATTCAGATGGCAGAAGAGAAAGACGAAATAGCAACCTCAGAAATTAAAGAGAAAATTCTCTCAGAATTAGACATTGTTGAACCTGCTGTTTCCGAGGCTTGGAGAAAGTATGAACAAGAGAGCAAATAAACCCAATTCTTAAAGAACATTCGTTCACCGAAGCTTTAGCTGAGGTAAAGAAGAGTGCGAAGAAAAGTTTTTCTTCTTTCGTCTCGTCTTCGACTCGACGAACGAAGTTCTCTTCGCTTTCTCCACCCTTTACTGTGCTCGGGCATATGATGTCTTTCTAAAAAAGCGCCCCCAAAAGGGCGCTTTTTGCAATATAGACAAAACCCATCAAAGATGCCAGAATTAAGGTAGTTTTAAATGCAGTATATTCATGTTAATGTTAGAGCAGGATTTTGAAAAATTAGTTGAAAAAGCAGTAGTTTCTCTGCCGGAGCATATTCAAAAAGCAATGGATAACTTAGCCATCGTTGTTGAAAAAAGTCCTTCGCCTGATGATCTGGGGAAAACCGGAACAAAAATTGGCAACTCTCTTTTAGGGCTTTATCAGGGAGTTCCCAAAACCAGTTGGGGCAGGAGTTTTGGCCAGATTCTGCCGGACAAAATTACCATTTTCCGGGAACCGATTGAAAGCTTAGCTTCTTGTGTCCAAGAGATTGCGGAATTAATTAGAATCGTTGTCTGGCACGAAATTGCTCATCACTTCGGCTTCAGCGAGAAAAAAGTCAGAGAGTTGGAAAGAAAATGGCGAAAAAAATGAAAAAATCTTTTGATAAAGAATTATACAAAGATTTAGGGATTAATGAATTGATTCTTTTGGGAATATACCTGATAGTTAACAATGGGGAAAAATGTACGCTTGAAAGATTAATTAAAGAAAGTTTTAGTTTATTCCCGGCAGCATTTTGTTTTTCTCAATATCCTGAATGGCCGGACTCTCGGAAACTCGACCGGCCCCTTCGAACTCTGAGAAAAAGAAAATTAATTACAGGCAACCCGAAAACATATTTTTATCTGACAAAACTCGGCAAGGAAATTGCCATCGAAACCGCCAAAACTTTTAGGCAGAGGAAATTGTTTAAATAAATCCCGAAATGATTGCTTCAAGAATTAACGAGGTGCCGCTTAGAAAAGGCGAAGATTTTTAGATTTAATTTATAATTACAAAAAATCGGGCGAAAATCCTGATTTTTTTATCAGGATGATGGTTGAAAGCAACCTTTTTAATTTTTTCGTATTATAATAATAGGTGCCATCGTTTATGGATTTGAATGAAGAAAAAAAATTAGTCAAAGAGGCTAAAAAAAACCCGGAATTTTTCGGGTTGCTTTACGATAAATATTATCAGCCGATTTTTAATTATACTTTAAGGAGGACTGCGGATATCGAATCGGCTCAGGATTTAACTTCCCAAACTTTCTTTATAGCGTTAAAAAATTTAGGAAAATTTCGCTGGCAGGGCGTTCCTTTTTCGGCCTGGCTTTACAGAATTGCCACCAACGAAATTTACAACTTGTATAGAAAACAAAAAAGATTTATTAAAATTAGCCTTGATAAAATTCCTGAAATTCCCTCTCCTGATGCCGCCGATAAAGAAATAGAAATTGCCGACAAAGAATTAAAAAACAAGAAAGATTTTATAAAAATTCACCAAAGTATTTCTAAACTCGAACCCGTTTATCAGTCCGTGATAGCTCTGCGCTTTTTTGACAAGAAAAAAATTTCTGAAATCTGTCAGATTTTAGGCAAACCCGAAGGGACGATAAAATCTCAAATCCACAGAGCCCTTGAACAGTTAAAAAAACTGATTTCAGAATGAACGCAACCTTTTATTGATATGAGCGTTTTAATGATAGAGGTTAAAAAACATGGGAAACGAAGATTTAATCAAAAAATTAGAGAACATAAGGCTTCCTGAAATTGAAATTAAAAGCCACAAAAAGGGGCTTAAAACGGCTTTGCTTTCTTCCTCTTATTTTAAAAAGCAGAGTCCTTTTGAGATTTTCAGAAAATCTTTGGTTTTTTCATTGCCCGCCCTGGCTTTGTTGGTAATTCTGGCATTCAATTTGATTCAGCCGAAATTAACCGAAGCCAAAGCTCTCGGCATAGCCAAAAATAACCCGGAAATTAAAAAGTTAATTGAAGAAAAAAACATGGTTTTGAGCGAAGTGAAAATAAAAGACGGCAAAGCCTATGTTTTGTTAAACCATCAAGAAGAGGTCAATGAAAAAACGGAAAAAACACCGGCGATTAAAATTCAAAAAATGGAGGAAAACAAATCCGGCGATGAAGACATTGAAGGAGCGATAGTGGAAATAAATCTTAATCAAAAAGAAGTGGCTAAAATAAATTTAATCAGGGGAGAAGATATTGTTCCCTTGAAAGATAAAGATAAAGAATCCGCCAGAAAAATAGTTGACGATGAAGAAATTATTAAGGAAATTATTCCAGAAAATGCTGAAATTGAAAAAATTGAGTCATCTCTTCCCCGAAAAATTCACATGGTCGAGGAAAATCAGGAGTTCAAAGCAATCCATAATCCCGATGAAGACGGGAAAAAGGCTCACGTCCACTACACTTCAGACGGAAAAAGATGGATAATTAGAGTAGACTTGGAAAGAGAAAGAGTGGAAGAAATAGAATATTATTCAGACAATCAAGACGAAAAAGGCCGAGATTGATTAAGTTTTTTATAAGTTTTAATAAAGGACAATTATTATGAAAAAAATATTAATAGTTTCGCTGATTATTCTCGGATTTTTGGTAACGGCTTTTGTTCAGGCAAAGAGCGAGGATATTAGGCCGAACGTCAGCAATGTTCTCAGAGAAGACCTTAAACAAAAAATTCAGATTAATGAAACGTCTTCGGGCAATATGGCCTGGCTTACCGGGGCAAAAATAACCGAAATTTCGGGAACTGCAACCGCAACGCCGAACTTGATAAAAGTTAAAGTATTTGGCCAGGATTATAAAATCGACGTTAGCGCCACTACGAACGTTGTCAGGTATTCCTGGGGAAAATCGGTAATAAATTTATCGGAGTTTTCGGTCGGAGATATTATCAATGTTTATGGAACTCTTGATTCAACGGACTATTTTTTGGTTCACGCTAAAACCGTGCGCAATGTTTCCATTCAAAAACTGCATGCGGTCTTCACAGGTAATATTTTAAGCATCGCTTCATCCACCAACTCTTTTACCATGGAGGCAAAAAGAACGGGAATTGCCACCTTAACCGTTAACACCGATTCCAATACCAAAATCTATTCCGGAAAGAATTTAAAATCATTTTCCGATCTTCAGGTCGGAATGACGGTGATGACGCGGGGAATCTGGGACAGAACAATGTCCAAAATCCAGGCGTTATTAATCAGAATGAAGCCGTTTGAAGCAGAAGAAGACGACGAAGATTAATTGCTGAAAATACCGAAGGATTAACTAATGATAAAAAACTGCTTTATGGGAGCAGTTTTTTATTTGAATTTTTCAGGGGAAGTGCCGGAATAGTAGGCTTCCGGGCCTTGCCTTTTTGATTGACAAGATAGCAAAATTATGCTATCGTTTTTTCAGATCTTAAAATCTAAAAATAAGGAATGAAAGGAGAATAAAATGGCAAAAAAAGCTTTGATTGTTTTATTGTTGGTGTTTTGTTGGTTGATAAGCGAGGCAGCCAGCCGGGCAGCGGCAGAGCCAGTTGCCAAAGACGAATGCAGTCTGCAAATCAAAAATTATTCCGGGGAGATGATTGATATCTGAATAAACAACGTTATAATTGGCCAGGTTGAGGCCAAGTCAGAAAAAATTTTCTTCCATTGCGTAAGTTGTGAAGGCGCAAAACTGGTGATTATGGCAGCGGACCGGTCTTTGGTCATTATTTCTTTAACTGTTAAAAACAGCCGGCGATATTGGTCAGACAAGCCCCAAAAAGACAATTTCTGGACTATTCAGGTTTGTTCAGATTTAACGGTGGCGATGTTACCGGCTGGAAAATGTCAGTGAAAGGAGGATATATTATGAAGGTAGAAAGGAAAAACGAGGAGTATGGCAGTTTTGAAGTGGAATTTTCTGAAAAGTTTGAAGAGCAATTGCGAAAAGCGGCAAAGGAAATGGTGATATTTGCCAAGAAAGCTCCTGGGGAGACAGAGGCTGAGGTAGAGAAGCTGATGGTCGATTATCAAGGATTTATTGAGAGCTCGGTTAGCCTTTTGCTTAGCGTCATTGGCTTGGCCTTTTTTAGACCCCGGCTGTTGAATTACGTTATCAACACGCTCCAAGCCTGTCTTGAGCCGCTTGCAGGCAATCTTGAGAGAGAAGCTGGGCTTCAGAGCTAACAGAACAGGCAAGTTGAAAGGAGGCGAATTTATGAAGAATGTTATATTGGCAATTGCTCTGATTATTTTCGTTTTTTCAACCGGAACCATTGTCTAGGCATCTGATCAAGTTTCACCGGTCGCTCAGTCTTTCTCCCAGTATTTTAGCCCCAAGGTTTTAAGGGCAGTTGACGCCATTATGAAGGATCGTTCATGCGCTCCGGATGGATATTGGAGAATTTGGACCTACGGCTTCAATAAAAGCTTTAGAGGAGCTGATGGAAAGAAGTTTAAGATAATTTTGAACTGGGACGGGTTTTGGTACAAGGAGTGCGGTTCTGATGTGGTCAAGGAAGGGGATTGGACATCTCTCAAATGAGAGTTTATGACTCCATCAACGCTTTAATCAATGCCCGCGGATTATTTTCGCCGCGGGCTTTTTTGTTTAAGTTTTTGGGGTTGAATTTTCCCAAAAATGAGAGTAAGGTAAAAGAATCGGTGTTATTTCTCTGAATAACAAAGGTCGGATTTCTTAAAATTTAAAAATAAATTTGAAATGGTTAAAAATATTATTATTCTGGTTTTGGTTATAATAATAGTTGTTCTTGGGTATCTTCTTTTGGTGAATTTTCCAAAGAAAGCGGAAGCGGAATGCAAAACAACAGTTGAGCAGCAAGTAGCGAGCGCAGTTCAGCAATATATGACAGAAACCCAGCAATACCGGCGGGCCTTGGAACAGGTTATACTAATTCCTGCTTGCGCCTCTGCGCTGCAACAATAATCGGAAGAAATTATAATTAGGGATTGGAAGAAAAAATAAAGCCGCCCTTCGGGCGGCTTTAAGTTTATTTTAGGCCTTTCGAACGGGTTGAATTTTTCCCTGCCGTGAGCTTGTCGAAAGGCAAAAACGGGGGTAAAGTGGAAGGAAGAAATTAAAAAATGAAAATAAAATATAATAAAATGGAAACAGCAGATAATTCTCAAAAACAGAATAGGCGTACTTTAGCGGTTATTTTATTCACGATCTTTGTTGATTTGCTCGGTTTTGGGGTTTTGATACCGGTAATTCCCTTGCTCTTGGGCGACCCCGTCTCAAAATATTATTTGATTGGAGGGAAATTCAGCGTCTCCCAAGGTTATATTTTGCTTGGGTATCTTTCGGCGATGTGGGCGCTGGCGGTTTTTTTGGTGGCGCCGATTATGGGCCAGCTTTCTGACAAATACGGCCGGAGAAAAATTCTTTTGTTTGCTTTGTCGGGCACTTCTCTTTCTTATGTTCTTTTTGCCACAGGCATCTTAACCAGAAACCTGCCGATTTTATTTATTTCCCGATTTTTTGACGGTATAACTGGTTCAAGTATTTCAGCTGCCCAGGCCGCGATTGCCGATATCACAAAACCGGAAAACCGGGCTAAAACTTTTGGTTTAATCGGCGCGGCTTTTGGTTTGGGATTTATCTTGGGGCCTTATGTTGGCGGTAAATTATCCGATCCGGCAATTTTAAGCTGGTTTAATGCCGCGACTCCCTTTTGGTTTGCCGCCTTTTTAAGCTTTTTAAACGTTTTGTTTATTTTGTTTTTTTTCAAAGAGACGCTCAAAGAAAAAAACCGGGCCCTGAAAATAACCTTGACCCGGGCGTTTTCAAATATTTTTAAAGCCGCCCAACTCGGCAGTATCAGGACAATACTGGCAACCAATTTTTTCTTTCAGGGCGGTTTTGCTTTTTTTACCACTTTTTTCTCGGTTTTTTTGATCCATAAGTTTTCTTTCACTCAGGGAAATATTGGAGATTTCTTTTCTTATGTCGGGCTTTGGGCGGTTCTGGCGCAGGTCGTGATTTTACCTTTAGTAATTAAAAAATTCAGCGAGTGCCAGATTTTACGTTATAGTTTGTTGGGCCTTTCAATTTTTATGTTTTTGGAGCTTTTCCCGGATAAATCCTGGGAACTTCTTTTGATAACTCCTTTTTTTGCCGTGGCCAGCGGTATTAGTCAGGCAAATATTACGGCTTTGGTCAGCCGTTCGGCCGGGCAATCCGTTCAGGGAGAAATTCTCGGTATTAATTCAAGCGTGCAATCTTTAGCCATGGCCATCCCGCCGATTATTTCCGGCTATATTGCCGCGGCTTTTTTGCCGGACACATCCATTCTTGTTTCAGCCATTGTGATATTTTTAGGGTGGGCAATATTCTTTTTCGGTTTTGGTAAAAGCATCAAATGCGACTGGTCATAAATTTTAAAGATAACAGCCGCCCGAAAGGCGGCTGTTATAATTGACAAAACACTAAAATTATGTTATTTATTATATAGGTCTTACTATAAAAAATATGGATAGAAAAGAGAGAAAAAATAAACCCAGAAAGGAGGTGAGATTATGTTGCTGCCGTTGGAATCATTTGATAAGATCAGGAAGGCTTCATTGGCGTTGGAATTTAGGGATTTGATTGGGATAGCTGCTTACAGTGTTTCGCCGTCTACCGCTTATAAGGTCGCACAAAGGTTGGAATGGCGCAGGGACAAGGCTATGAGTTGTAAATATTTGGCAATGATTTTACGCGATTACGGAAGTAGAGCTTTCAGAAAATTAGTTGCCAAAACAAACCCGAAAGACTATCAAGATCTTTGTTTGTGCGATTGCCATTTAGGGAATTGGGAATTGAAAATGTTTTTAGAAAACGGCGACGATGACTGGGAATGGGATTGCGACTGTGATTGCTGTAACCACACTGAATGTTTTCACGCCGCTCATACGTTTAATTACGATTGTGAATTTTGCAATAACGACGGCGGCGACGAATCCGAAGATGAAAACAATGCTACTGCTGAAGATGAAGAAGATTATCATGCTGAAGAGAGGAAAGACGAAGAGATAAGAAAACCGCCCACAAGGTCAGAGCGTTTAAAAGAAATTTCTGAAAGAATCGCCCGTGTTTCAGGTGAGAGGCGAGCAATAAAGGAGGTACATGATATTGAAGGCGATAAAATGCAGGCTCAAGCCGTACAAAATGATGCCGACTATCCAATTGAAGTAACGAATTTGCTTATTGACGAATTAAGCGATGACGAACTTGCCTGGGTTATTGCCCACGAAAATGCTCACATTGAACACAAAGACGGGCAAAGAACTGGAACTGCCATTGATGAGAGCGCTGAACGTGTTAAAGTTGCTTTGATGTCCCTTGATAAACGCCTAAAGGAAAAGGGGCATGGTTTTATTGGAAGAACGTTAGCTCAGGTGATTACTGGCGCTGTAGGGGTTGCTTCAATGTATGTCAATACAAAGCAAACAATGCGAGAACACGAAAATGAAGCGGATGAACGAGCCATTGAAATTATTCAAAAAGCCGGCTATGACCCTTCTGCTTCAATTAGTGCCATGCGCAAGTTATCGCGACGCGGTAGCATGTATCACAACGGTATTATTGAAGCTATAACCTCTACTCACCCTAGCCCGCATGAAAGAATAGAAAATCTTGAGAAAAAGAAAAAAGATGAAGAAGTCAAAGCTCAATAAAGTCAAAGCCCACGGATTTTTTACGCCGCGGGCTTTTTTGTTGAAAAATCTTAATAAAAAACAAAGTCGCCTCTAAGACTAACGAGGCGACCTTAACGTTTTGTTATAAACTGAAAAAAATAATGGTATTCCTGTGGACTCATCTCTTCTTTAGCAAGAATAAGTTCATCAATTAAAGCTTCGAAATGCTTTCCTCCGTGTTCAGTTATTTTTCTTGGTTGCTCAAAATATTTTATTACTTTTTCGGCAAATTCTTTTGAAGAAGTATCGATCTGTTCATCTACTATCCGAGGCATTTTATTGATTATTTCTTCAATAATCTGCTCTCTAGTTTTCTTTTCCTTAAAGAGTTGGCCTTCTCGGTATTCGTGCCAGATCGTATATCGAGGAAAAGGGGCATAATTTAACACGAATATCATAATATTACCTGATGATTTGTGATAAAGCACGCGTCCATCTCCATCTTCGTCACGTCCTAGTATAAACCGTGGCAAAACAACATAAGGAATCTTGATTTCTTTAATCGTTTCGTATTTCTTCAGCAAGATTATCCACAAAAAATGAAGATACCGATGATATAACCACCATCCGTAAAAACGCATCAAACGTCCCATATAGAACCTCCTTTAAGGTAGATTTTTTTCAAAGATCCGACCTAATTATAGCATTTAACGTTAATATTGTCAAGAGATATTACCGGATTGAATTTTCCCGGAAACAGGGGTATGGTGAAATTAGATAAATGAATATCAAGAAAACAATTTATATTATTTCGACAATGTTTCTGGGACTGCTTTTGTCGTTTTTGGCTCATGCGGCGATTGAAATCTGGTATATCAACCGTCTTTTGGGTTTGGGAGTTGCGCCTCGGGCAAGTTCATTGACCCATAATTGTTATTTACCGTCATCTCTGCAGATTATTTTATTGCTGGCCGGCCTTGTCGGCGGCTATTTCATGGGTCAAACCTGGTGGCGTATTATTTACGTTGAACACCGCCTTGCCCGTCCGTAGCTTTCTTGTCCGTCCGAAGCCCGAAGGGCGTAGGAGGAAGCGAAGGAGGGGAGAAAAATTAATCTCAAAAGGCCCTCAAAATTTAAAAGACGAGGAGCTTTTAGCTATTCTTTTGCGAACCGGCACGGAAAATTGATTTTTGTCTTGTATTATGGTAATAATTAACTATAATTATAGTAATAGTTAACAATATGATTTCTTTGCGCTCAAAAATAACCCAAAAAATTCTTAACCTATTCTTTTTAAATGAGAAAGAGAGGTTTTATATTAATGAATTGGCTGGAAAAATAAAAGAAGACCCGGCGAATGTCCACAAAAAACTCATAGAACTAAAGAAAGAGGGAGTATTTTCCGATGAATTTTCTGGCAAGGAAAGATATTTCTTTTTAAATCAGAAATACCCCTTTTTAAAAGAGTATAAAAAAATCATCTTAAAGGGACTTGGGTTTGAAAAAATTTTGAAAGAAAAATTAAATAAATTAAAGGGAGTTGACTCTGTTTATATTTTTGGTTCCTATGCCAGAAACCGACTTTCTTTGGAAAGCGATATTGATGTTTTGATTGTGGGAAACTTTGATACTTTAAATGTCCAAAAAGTAATTCTGGAAATCCAAAAATTAACCGGCAGGGAAATAAATTCAATTGAACTTACTAAAAAAGAATTTGAAAAAAGAAAAAAGGAAAAAGATGAACTTCTTGCCGATATTTTTTCCTCAAAATACATAAAAATTTTATGAAAAATAATTTTGATACGAAATTTTTCCAAAAGAAAAAGTTTGAAGATAAGACTATTTCTAAATACTTCCGAAATGCCATTAAAGATTTAGGCATTGCCATTCGCAGCAAAGAACCGGAAGTGATATTTAATTTTTCTTACTCTGCTTTGGTTAAAATCGGCATTGTTTTAATTTCTGTTTGCGGTTACCGGGTGAAAAGTAGGGTCGGTCACCACATTAAAATTTTAGAGAAATTATCCGAAATTTTGAATGACAAAAATATCGAAATAGTTGGAGACAGAATGAGGAAGAAAAGAAATTTAGATTTATATGAAGGAGGAATAATCATTTCTCAAAAAGAAGCGGAAGATTATTTGGGTTTCATAAAAAGAATTATTAAAAAAACAGAAGAATATTTAAAAAATCAGAAAACGTTATTTTAAGGAATGGATGTTTGAGAAAGGTAAAAACCAAAAAATTGTGATAGAATAAAAATATGACTCAATTAAAACAAATCTATAAATGTAATATTTGTGGCAATATCGTTGAGGTTTTACATGTGGGCGCAGGCCAGTTAGTTTGTTGTGGTCAGCCAATGGAGCAGCTTTCAGAAAAAACAGAAGATATTGGCCGGGAAAAGCACGTGCCGATAATTGAAAAAATTGAAAAGGGAATTTTAGTCAAAGTCGGCCCTGTTCCTCATCCAATGCAAGAAGCTCATTATGTTGAATGGATTGAGATAATCGTTGACAGAAAATATTGCCGAAAATTCCTGAAACCCGGGGACAAACCCGAAGCATTTTTTGAGGTGACAGCCGAAAAAATCGAAGCCAGAGAATATTGCAACATCCACGGCCTGTGGCGGGCTTGAAAGTAATTTTAAATTTTATCGTATACAAACCAGTTCTTTAATTTAGACCTATAAGGAGGTGGGAAGATGAAAATCTTATCGCTGATAGGAATTTTCATGGTATTTTTTGGCTTTCTGATTTCGTTCAAAAAAGAAGATTATGGTTTTTCATACGGGTTGGTTTTTGCGATATGTGTGACAGGATGGATTCTGGCCACATTGGGTCTTTTCTGGAAAAAGAAAGCACGCGGGTAACAAGTTTAAAGCCCGCAAGCGCGAGCGCTTGCGGGCTTTTTTCATTTGAATTTTTCCAAAAACGGGGGTAAAGTGAAAGAAAGGAATATTAATTATAAATAATTTTATGCAAAATAGAACTCTTTATTTTGGTGATAACTTAGAAATTTTAAGAAAAAAAATACCAAATGAAACTTTTGATCTAATTTATTTAGATCCACCTTTTAATTCAAACCGAAGCTACAATGTTTTATTTAAAGAGGGGTTGCAAGATAGCCTCGCACAGATCAAGGCTTTTGAAGATTCATGGCATTGGACACAAGAATCAAAACATAACTTTGATTATTTAGTCCGTGAAACCAACGAGAATATTTCTAATTTGATGCAGGCGCTGGAAAAAACGATTGGTCACAATGATATGTTGGCTTATTTGACTATGATGACTGTGCGGCTAATTGAATTACACCGCGTTTTAAAAAAGACTGGAAGTATATATTTGCATTGCGATCCGACCGCAAGTCATTATTTGAAAATTATATTAGATGTGATTTTTGGAAATAAAAATTTTAGGAACGAAATTGTATGGTGTTATTCTCGAATGGCTGCTAAAAATCAGAAGCAGTTGAGCAAATGTCACGATATAATTTTTTGGTATTCAAAAACTGATGAGTGGTTTTTTGATGTCGATCCAATAAGATTGCCATACGCCGAAACTAGTAAGGCAAGAGCGGGCTACAAAAAAACAAGCCTAGGTGGAGGAGTACCAAAGGGTGAAATTTGTGAATTAAATGTCGGTGGAAAGTTTCCTGAAGATTGGATTCAAATCCCATTCGTAAAAGGTAAAGAATACCTTGGTTATCCGACTCAAAAACCCGAAGCTCTTTTGGAAAGATTTATAAAAGCCAGCTCAAAAGAAGGTGATTGGATATTAGATCCGTTTTGTGGTTGTGGTACGGCTATTGCAGTAGCCGAACGATTAAACAGAAAATGGATAGGTATTGATATTACGGCTTTGGCAATAAATTTAGTAAAACACAGACTCCGAAAACAATTTGCCGGTAAAAATATAAAAGTTGATATTGATGGTTTACCCAAAGATTTGGTTGGCGCAAGAGAGTTAGCCAAGAGAGATCCGTTTGAATTTGAATATTGGGTTTGCGATTTAATCAATGCTATGCCGGCGGGAAATAAAACGCAAGAAAATATGAAAGGGGCGGATCAGGGGATTGACGGTATCATTACTTTTTTAAAAGGAATAGACAATGAAAAAAATTATAAGTATGGCAAAGTTATTGTCCAAGTCAAAAGCGGCAAAGTACAACGGGATGATATAGCAACTTTGAAAGGAGACGTTGAAAGGGAAAAAGCTGATATGGGATTGTTTTTAACATTGGAAGAACCAAGTCAACCTATGAAAACTGAAGCAGTTTCTGCCGGAACATTTGCCCTTCCTTTTTCCAAAAAAGAATTTCCAAAAATCCAAATAATCACCATTGAAGAATTGTTAGCCGGGAGAGAGCCAGATATTCCATTACAGTATTCAAAAAAATATTATAAAGAAGCGAAAGAAGACGATATTGATGAGATTGAGTGGCGGCGAAAACAATTTGAGTTGGATTTATAAACTCTACGTCCTCACCCCGGAGGAGATTAAAATTGTGGAAAATTATAAATAAATTTAACCTTAAAATGTTAGATGACAAACAAAAAGCGCAATTAGAAAAATTTAAGACAATCTCGGGGTGGATGTATGGGGATACTAAATTAGCAAACGAAGCTCAATTTCTAGTTGCATTGGGATTATTTAATTACATTGAAACGTTGGGAGCTTTTTTAATTGGATATTTCCAAAAAGATAATAACGGACAAATTAAAAAATGTAATTGCCAACTTAGTTGTCCGCGATGCAAAAACGGTCAAATTAGGACTTCTTCCAAGCGAAGATTTAGGGCCTTCTTTTCTCATCTGGGCCAAAATTATAAAGAATTATCAGATGAGCATCCTGAATTTTATGACGAGATGAGATGTGGATTAACGCATGAATTTTTACCTAAAAATCGCAAATTTTCTATTGCTAAAATACCTGGGGCAGGAATTATTAAAAGCACTAAAAATAGTTATAGATTAGCAGATTTCACCAGTTCTCCACATTCTGTCAGAAGTTGTCCATATGTGATTTTATGTCAGGATGAAACAATGGATGTTGAGATACTTGAATCAAAAATAACGCAAAATTTCGATGGTTCTGCGATAAATTGTGGAATAGTGTTTTTTAACAAAAATAACGAAGAAATATGGCAAGTGCTTGTGCCAAACCTTAGATTGGATTTTGAAATAGCCGTGAAAAAATTAATAAAGGAAGTTGAGGCGGAAAATGACAAAAAGTTAATCAATAATTTTTTTGAAGCAGCCGACAATATTAATTTAGAAAATTTTACGAACAACTAAAATTTAGCCAGAGGCAAAAAGTCGAACCCTCCTCCGTTAAAACTACGGACGGGCAATGGAATTAATTGAGAAATAAAATTATGGACAATTACCAAAATAAAACAGATGAAGAATTAGTTAATGAAACTCTTAATATTTCAAATAGGGCTTTGACTGAAATGATGCGTCGGCTAAAAAATTCAATTGAGAAGTTTGATAAAAATGCAACCAGATTGAATAAGTTTTTGGCAGCTATTACTATGATTCTTCTCGTGGTAGCTATTATGCAACTAACTGTATCAATTTTTTTGAGTGGTATTAATCCTTGGATGGCAGTAATAATAGAAGTAGTCATCTTTATTCCTATTTTATATTTCGCTAATAAAATATTTCATGACTTTTCGGTGAAATAAAATTATGGAAAATAAAAAAGAATACTGCCAAAGCATATTAAAAAAATATAAAGAACTTAGAGAGAGAACTAAGCTAGAGGCTCAGGAATTAGGTCCAGGAGGCAGTTACAAGGCTAAATATATAGACTTGAAAGACATGGAAGAAATGGAAAAAACTAAGGATGAGTTAGGGAATTGTTTAAATTATCTAACCGATGAAAATCTAAGAGATTTGTTTGATGATAGTTACTTTATGGATAAAGCCTTAAAAATTTTATCAGATAGGATAAATTCTTAAAAATAATCAAAATTTAAGTCGAAGTTAATAAAAAATAATAAAATCAAAAATATGATAAATCTTAATATCTCTAATAAGTTACCAGCGAGTATTAAATGGTATTGGTTAGCTAAAATATTTTTATTAATATTTATAATTTCACTTCCAATATTTATATTTTGGAAGCTTATATTTTTAATTTTACTCATTTTTATCGGCCTTCCAATATTCTTGTATCTTTTACTTTATTACAATTCTTTTAGTTTTATTATTAATGATAATAAAATTACAATAAACTCCGGCGTAATCATAAAAAATTCTAAATCCATTCCATTTAGCACAATTCAAAACGTAGAGAATGTCCGAAGAATATTACATCGCGTTTATGGCCTTTCTAAAGTTAATATTTGGACATCTTCTCCTGAACAAATTCGTGCCTACAAAGGTTCGACAACGCATAAACCTGATGGAAGTCTAGATCTTACTAGTGAAGACGGTGATTGGCTTAAAAATTTTATTTTAGGCAAACGTTCATAATCAAAATTTAGGCCGAAAGTTTAAATGAGCAAAATAAAATATAAAGCAACCTATGTACCAGATGAACCTAAGCGAAAGGACTGGTTAAAGAAAGGATTTAATAGCGAAAAGGAAGCTTGGGATTACGCGATCAAACATTTTTGCGGTACGTGCAAAAGATACTGGAAAAATGATATTTTAAAAAGCAGTTGTGCTGCCGAGTGGTGGATAGAAAAATATGAAGAAAAATAATCAACCCCGGTAGTACACTTCGACGAGCTCAGTGACTACGGGGCAGGAATTTAGGCCGAAGTTGAGAGAAAACTATGCAAATTAATACTTCTGGGGATATTTTTCGCTAACGCTCAAATTATAAAAATTGGCATTTGATAAAAATATGGTTCGTATTAATAAGGCAACCCAAAAAGAAATTACAAAGTTTAATAAAAAAATGTGGCGCGGTGAAGATATTGAACATTATGGCGAGCCAGTCAGATGGATTGAAAGAAATTTTATTTTTAAAGCAACAGAGCAAGGCAAAATTATTGGGACTATAAAGGCGAAATTCGAAGTCGGAGTAATTTATATTGGAAATTTGATTGTTATAAGAGATAAGAGAGGTCAAGGCGTTGGCAGAAAATTAGTAGAAAAAGTTGAAAAAGCCGGAAGACGGCTCGGTGCTCATAAAATATTTTTATTTACAATGGAAAAATGGGATGCCACTAAATTTTACAAAAAATTAGGGTTTAAGAAAACTGCTAATTTACCAAAGCATTACCGAAAACGAGACTTCGTTATTTATTCAAAATTGATATGATTTCTTATAAAATTGGCATTTGAATCGCCCTAAGGGCGATTTTTTGGTAGAATAGGATAATAATCAACCTCGGTAGCAGAACCTTCGGTTCGCAACGGGGCAGGAATTTAGGTCGAAGTTTTAAAAATAATTAAAAAAATTAAAAATTATGAAAAACGTTCATCACGGAGGCAATGTGGTTTACGGCCTGGGATTGATCGGCGCGGCCATCTATTTCATCAGCCACGCCGCCACATTTTGGATGGGAGTAATCGGATTTTTAAAAGCTCTGGTTTGGCCGGCATTTTTGGTCTATTACGCCTTCCAAATTTTAGGCAAGTAAATTAGCCGGACAAAAATGTCTTTTCTGACAAAAAAGATAAAAATTAAGTGGTGGCTGTTAATTTTGCTTTCTTTCCTTTTGAGTAGCTTAATTATGCTATTGGAAGTTCTAATAATAAAGTAATCAACTCTTCAGCTTTTCGCCTCGGCTCGAGGCAGGAATTTAGGCTTATTATTACTTATGGCTTATATATTTTTAGATGAATCGGGTGATTTGGGTTTTGATTTAACTAAAAAGAAAACTTCGCAAACCTTCGTGGTCACTTTTTTGTTCGTTAACAACAAGCGATCTATTGAAAAAATCGTAAAGAAAATCCACGCGGAACTGAAAAAGAAATATAAAAAGCGAACTGGCGTTTTGCATGCAGTGAGAGAAAAACCGATTACACGTCAGAGAGTTTTAAAAAAATTAAGCGAAAAAGACTGTTCCATCATGACCGTTTATCTCAATAAAAAGAAAGTCCATACCAAGCTACAAAATGAAAAACCGGTTCTTTATAACTATGTAACCAATATCCTTTTAGACAGAATATATTCAAAAAGACTGCTTGATTTAAAATCTCAAATTGAACTTATTGCCTCAAGAAGAGAGACTAATAAATTTCTAAACGAGAATTTTAAAAATTATCTCAACAACCAAATGAAAAATCGCCACAAAATTAATATTATCATTAAAATAAAAACGCCGTTTGAAGAGAAATCTTTACAGGCGGTTGATTTTGCAAGCTGGGCAATATTTCGAAAGTACGAATATGGAGACGATAATTATTATAATATAATCAAAAATAAAATAGTGGAAGAAAATCCACTATTCCCTTAAAACGACAAAACCTCGTACGCTATTTAAGAGCAACCATCCGGAAGCCCACGCACGAGGAATTACTCGTCATTTATAATGCTATCATAAAAGAAGCCGTTGTCAAGGGCAGTTGTGGATAAGTTAAGGATCAACCCCGAAGTATGCCTCGCTTCGCTCGGCAACTACGGGGCAATAATTTAGTACTTCAGCGCGGCTCAGTATCTTCGGCCCGAAGTTGAAAATATGACAAAATATTTAACCCCGGAGGGGTTGGAAAAATTTAAAAAGGAACTTGATTATTTGGTAAAAGTTAAAAGAAAAGAAGTTTCAGAAAGAATAGGAGATGCTGCCTCTCA
>Ga0214473_10001397_pt1 | contig 31941 bp, 50 predicted proteins | sample RVTome_7_FD_203509 | JGI IMG/M metagenome (GOLD analysis project Ga0214473, IMG submission 203509) | Soil microbial communities from uranium-contaminated site in the Upper Colorado River Basin, Wyoming, United States - RVT98D197 | ecosystem: Environmental > Terrestrial > Soil > Contaminated >...
AAGGTCCCGGACACCTTCCATTCCCGCAGGCCCTTCTTCCGCGCCATGGCGGTGTGGCCCATGCGCGTGGCGTCCAGCTCGCGCCGCGTGATCTCCAGCGTCGCGTCCTGCGTGAAGGTCGTGAGGTCGACTTCGGCGCCGCCGCTGGGCGTGTAGGCGAGCGCGCCGAGCTGGATGATTTCGCCATCGGTGACGTTCATGGGGTGGCCTCCTGTGTCGGTGCGGGTGGGGTCCAGAGATCCGGCAGCCAGTCGGCCTCGGTCGCGTCGGGCCGGAGCCCGCGCTGGCGCGCCTGGCGATGCGCCCGGAGATACTTGACTTCGGCGAGCGCGGCATGGACGGCGTACTGGCTGCGCTCGAGCGCGATCAGGTGGTCGCTGAGCCGCTCGAAGCGCTGATCCAGGAACTGCACTTCCTCGGCGACGACCGCGCGCGTCTCGTAGCCGTACCGGCGCACGGAGCCCTTGCCCAGCGCCGAGGCCTCGGGGATCGTGACCCGGATGCCGCGGCCGGCCGCCACGCCGCGCCAGAACTCGGCGTTCGGCCGCTGGTACTCCCATTCCTGGCCCTGGACCAGATCGATGCCGTACACGCCGATCTCCTCGAACTGCCCGCACCAGATGCCCCAGGCGAGGAGATAGCCGAAACTCGACTCGAACCAGTCTTCCCCGCACGCGATGGTGGCCACCTGGTCGATCGGGTAGCGGACCGACGTCGGCAGGTCCGGGTGACGCTCCAGCATGAACACCGGCACCGGACAGCGCTGGAGCCAGCCGAGATAGTCCGAGCCGGGAACCGTCCCCGTGAGAAAGCTCCGCGGGCCACTCCGCGGGTGCATCTCGCACCAGAGATCGGCGCGCGGAATGGAGTGGTACAGCTCATTGAGCCCGGCCACGAGCCACGCCGAGGAGTCAAATGGGGCAGCGACCATCGAGGGGCCCGCGCCGACGATGGCGAGCTTCTTCCGCGCCGGCACCGCGGTCAGGCGCCCGGTATCGGCATCCTCGATCACCACGCGCGCGGCGGCGGGGTGCGCCTGGATCTCGTAGTGGAGGGGGACCTTCATGCTGCCGCCTTCTTCCTCGCCCACGTCGCCCTCACGCTTGCTTTCCAGGCCTCGCTCCGCGGGGTATACCGCTGATTCCGGCGCTGCTCTGATGCGGTTGCCCAACGGACATTCCCTGGCTCGTAGTGCCCGTTGTTGTCGATCCTGTCGAGCGTTCGGCCAGGCGGACAAGGACCGATATAGGCAAGGAATGCGGGGAAGCTTTCTCGCCACTCCTCGCACATCGTGATGCCCCGTCCGCCGTAGTCCTTCCAATCGGCGCCGCGGGGATTGGTGCACCGCCCCTTTGCGCTGAGCCATGAACGAAACTCACGGGTCCCGATGCGACCGCGCGTATGCCCGTGCGTGCGCCTCACGCGACCGATATTCTCGCGGAGCAGGCACTTGCAACTTAGGGTGCGGCCGCCGCGAAGTGCATCAGTCGCCACGAGCTTCTCTGGGCTCCCACAACCGCAACGGACCCACCAAGAGGACGGCCGCCTATCGCTCGGGCCTCGTCGGACCGCCGTCAAACGACCAAACGTCTGGCCAGTCAGATCAATGGCTTGGCCCATCACACGATCTCCGTGAATGAATGCGTCACGCACTCGCGACAGATTGGATTATCTGACCAGCGACCCGCTGCGTGCGTCTCCCGAAGAGACGCCATCGTCGGGCCGTTCCAAGCCGCCTGGACCCCGTCGGCAATGTGACCGACAGTCATCTTCGTGCCCCAGAAAGTGCAACAGCCGGACATCGCCCCGTCATGCCGAACGCTCATGCGCATGAAGGGCTGGGCGCAACGGAACTCCCGCGGTGCCCGCGTGCCCGTCGCGGCGAGCGCATCCTTGTCGGGACGGCCCGGCCACGGGTTGATGAAGGACTGGATCGAAAAGAAATCCGCCCGTCCGCGCCACTCGGTCATGAATAGATCGAGCTCGTCGGCATTGAGGGCCGTCTCGACGAAGCAGACGCCGAGCACGGGCAGGACCGCATCGCCGCGGCCATCGAGAAACTGTTGGACGTTCCGGCGCACCCGATCGAGATCCCCGCCCACCCGGATCCGGTCATAGGTCGCCGGCGTCGCGGCGTCGATCGAGACCATCAGCCGCGTGAGGCCTGCGTCGATCAGGGCGTGCGCCATCCGGCGCGTGAGGAGCATCCCGTTCGTGTGGAGCATGACGTCGAGCACGCCGGCCTCCCGCGCGGCCCGGACGAACTCCGGGAGATCGGGGCGCAGGAGCGGCTCGTTGACGCCGTTCAAGTTCACGGCGCGGAGCCCCTGCGGCACGCCCTCAGTCACGATCGTCCGGAACCGCTCGAGCGGCATCCAGTCACCCTTGGCGCCGTTCACGGCGTCGGGATCCGACCACGTGCACATGGGGCACCGGAGGTTGCATGAGCGGTTGAGCTCGACGTCGAGCTGGAGCGGGAACGGCCGCGGCACGGCCCCGCGCTTCCAGTCGCGGCGATACGCCCGAAAGGCCTCGGCGCGCGGGCCCAAAGCAGCGGCGATCCGCTCATCGAGGTCGACGAAGCCGACCAGCGCCGCGTGGTTCGAGCGCTCCTGGACGGCGAGGCTCATCCTGCACTCCCGCCCGCTGCGGTCTCGGTCAGCCGGAGCACGCCGTTGAGGCGATCCACCGGTGGCACCACTGGCCAGATGCGATACGAGAATCGCGTCAGCCCGATGGCTCGGAGCACGCGGAGGTAGTCGTGCCGGCACTCGCCCATGTGGGTGCTGATCAGGCCTTCTCGCGCCAAGGGCCCGAGCACCATCGGCTCCGCGAGGACCACGGCCTTGCGGGCCACGCGCAGCATGTGATAGAGCACGGGCCCCACGTCTTCGGGCGGCAGGTAGGCGAGCGCGTAGCAGGAGAAGACCAGGTCGAGCGACTCGCCCTTGAGGGTCGGCAGCACCTCCTGCATGGCGCCCGGGACGCCCCGCCAGCGCCAGCCTTCCGCCTGCGCCCGCGCCTCGCCGAAGGCGAGGACGTCCGGATGAATGTCGATGCCCGCCAGGATCGTCTGCGGCGAGCGCGCGTGCAGCAGCCGGAGATTCGGGCCCGCGTTACAGCCCACTTCGAGCGCGCTCCCGAGCTCGCCGATCGACGCGACCGCCTCCATGAGCACAGCGCGGTGCCGATCGTCGACCTTGTCCCAATAGCGCTCGGCGAAGAGCGCGCGCTGGGGCGCGGCCCAGAAGCGGTGGGCGATCGTGGCCGCCGTCATGCCGCGCGCTCCACGGTCTCGCCACACGCGGTGCACTTGGCGCGGTGCGGCGCCGTTACCGTGGCGGTGTTGAGCAGGCGTTCAGAGGGATGCGGGCAGGACGCGGGCGCGGCGACACCGATCGCAGGCTCCGCGGTGGGCGCGGCCAGGCGCGCGAGCGCGGCATCGCACTGCGCGACGATGGCCAGGCCGAGCGCGCGGAGGGCCAGGACCTCCTCGGGCATCATGCCGAGACCTTCTTGAGCGCTTCCAGATTCCACGCCACCTGGGCGCGGCCGTTCTCATCGGGCCCGAGGTCAAAGGGCGGCTGGAGCGGCGTGAGTCCGAGGTAGATCGTGCCCGACAGCGCCACTGGCCCGGCGTCGTTGGCGTGCAGACACGCCTTGTAGGCCGCCTCGGCCTTCGCGCGTGCGGCGGCGTAGGTCCGGGCATGGGCGCAGACCTGGGCGCGCGGCTGCTCGGCCACCACCGTGCCGCGCATGGCGCGGATGGCCGGCTGGCCTCCATATTCGATGATCCGGGTGAATGGCCCATCGCCGGCCGGCAGGACCGTCTGCGAGCCCGCGAAGAGACTCGTCCCCGGCGTCCCGATGCCCTGGGCCTGGAAGAAGGCGAGCAGCTCGTCGAGGAGCATCAGGCAGCCCCCGCGAACAGCTCGGCGAAGTCGGCCGCGATCTCACTGCGGAGCGCCGGCAGCGCGTCGAGGACCGCCCGTTCGAGGAACTTCGCCTGGCCGACCGGATGATGCGCGGTCAGGTTCTCGTGCACGTAGACCGCGTAGGGGGCGGCCGGCCCACCGAAGCCCAGCGTGACGCTGATACGCGACCCGTCGACGACGGGCGCCTGCACGTGCCCACTCGCCCGCAACGCGCCGGTATCGACGGGGCACAGGGCCTTTGCCGTCCCCATGATGCCCTCCGCCTGACGGACGAGGAGTCGACCGGCCTGCGCCGGCGCCCGCTGCGCGAGCCGCTGCAGCGCCCGAGCCAGCTCGTCGAGGCCCTTGATCTGGACACTGATCGTCGGCATCAGGCGTACAAGACCTCGGCGAACGCGCCGTTTTCGTCCGAGAGCTTCCCCACTGCGATCAGCGGCGGCTGCGTCACCGGGAACCGGGCCGGAAGCGTCACCCGATCCTGCGGGACGGCCCCAGGCGCGCCGCCGACGTAGACGGTCACCATCGAGGTCTGCTCTTGCCCCTGGGCATTGGAGACCCGGCGCACCTTCCCCTCGATGCAGGCCGGCCAAGCCGTCGCGGCGCCGTAGGTCTTCGCGCCGAACGCATCGGCCCCCGTGCACGGCTCCAGCGTGATCGTGTCCGCCATCAGGTCGATCCACTCCCCGATGCCCACGCGCTACCCCGCCACCTCATCGAACTCCCCCCGCATGAAGCCCGGCCGCACCAGATCCTGGTCCGCCGCCACCGCGTCCTTCTCGCTCACCGACAGCCCGCCCGCCGACGGCAGCTGATACGCGCTGCCCCGGCGCCGGAGCGCGGCGGCGAGGTCCTGGTAGTGCTGCGCCCCGTACGTGATCGCGAGCCCCCCGATGCTCTTGCTCTGCACCCCGCCCGTCCGCCCCGCCGCCACCTCGGCAATGCGCGCGGCCGCGCAGTAGACGTTCGGCTCCTCGGCGAGGACGAAGGCGATCTCCGCGTCGAGGATCGCGCTGCCGGGCTTCGCGGCGCTGTCGTTGACCTGGGCGAGGAAGCGCACCGCATCCCGCTGCTGGGCGGCGGTCCCGCCGGCCTGGGGATCGCCGCCGTAGGTCCAGGGCATCAGTGAGCCTCAGAACCGCCGCCGCGGGATGCGGGCTACGCCGCGACGACCGTCGCCCCCTCGTCGATTGCCGCGTATCGCAGGGTCCAGCGGAATCCGCCGGTATTGCTCGCGCCCGTGATCGCGTCGATCGTGCCCGGCGCGACGATGGTCGGGGCCGCCTGCGCGGGCAGGGCCAGGCCCTCGACCATCGCATTCGCGAAGGTTCCGGTGATCCCGAGGAGCTTGCCGACGGCGAGCGCATTGATGTCGAGGGTCGCGCAGACGTCGACGGCCGCGCCGACGGTCGGATTGGCCGAGAGCTTGAGGGTGCAGGCCTGCGCCTGCACGACCGTGGTGATCTCACCGAGGATCTGGGTGATCCTCACCCGCCCACCGGCCACGGTGAAGAGCGGCTCGGTCGCGCTCTGCGGCAGCGCCTTGGCCGCGCGCTGCACGACGGTTCCGAGCACGGCGTCGGCCGCGCCATCCGGCGCGAAGGCCACGTTGAGCCCAAGGAGTCGCACGTTCTGTGCACCCATGAGAGCCTCCTATCGGCGCCGTGTCCGGGCGGTGCCGCCGCCCGTTTCGACCGGCGCGTGAGCGGCCGCGGTCGGCGCGCCCGGGTCTGAGGACGGGCCGCCGGCGGGCACCGTCAGGACTTCGACGAAGCCGGCGGCCTCGAGACTCCGCACGTTCTTCCAGGTCGGATCGGCCACGACCTCGCCGCGGCAATGGCGCTGCGGCCCGGCGCGGAAGTCGTGGCGGACCCGATAGAGCATGGCGATGGCCTAGTCCACCGCGTTGGCGAAGAAGGCGCCCAGATCCGTGCCGACCACCTTCGGGTCGTAGCACGTGAGGGCCTGCACGAAGTCGGCCTTGACGCGCCGGTCGGGGATCCGCTCCTGCGCAATGTCGAAGCCGGTCGCGAAGGAGGGCCGGTAACCGAAGATGTAGCCGGCGGAGGGCGTCATGAGGGCCGGTCGCGGCGCGATATAGCCGAGCCAGCAGTGCTTGCCGTAGATCCAGTCGTAGGTCTCGCTCGCCGCGCCCTCGACGGAGGTGATCTGGATCGAGCCGCCGATCAGCAACGTCGGCACGCGGAACGCGCGCGCTACGAGCTCGGGCGTCAGGACGGCGGCCTGGGTGTACTTGTACAACTCCTTGATGTCCGGGTGATCGGCGAGGACTTCGTAGACCATCTCGCTCATCACCATGGTGTTCGGCGTGAAGCCCGTCGACTGCTTGATCGCCATCCGGGCCGCCCGAACGTCCTCGATCGGCGTCGAGCCCGCATAGTCGTCCCACTTCGACACGCCGCTCACCGGGAAGTCCACGCCGCCGGTGTAATTCGTGTTCCAGACACCGGCCTTGAAGTACGTCCCCACGACGTCGATCTCGCGTCCGAGCAGGAGCACGCGCGTGGTGAACTCGGCCACGGCGCGATCCCAGTTGAGCGCACTGTCCGCGTTGTCGCGCAGGTCCCAGCGGTCCGCGTACTCGAAGGCGCGGAACTGCGCCGAGTAGCTCGGCGTATTGTCGACGTCGAACTTCGACTGCGGCATCGCCGTGCCGGGCACCCAGAGACCCGACCGATTGCGGAAAAAGGTCTGCTTCGGGAACGCGAAGTAGCGGTCGGACTGCTTCTGCACGGTCACGATGGGGAACCAGCGTGCCGCGATGAACTCCGTCTCGCTCTGGAGGTACGCCGTGGTGAGGTCCGTGAGCGGCTGATCGATGTGCACGTCGTGCAGGTCGGCCGCCTTCCTGATCTGGCTTGCGAATCCGGTCTTCATGCGTGTCGCCCCCTCGCCCCTACGGCAGTTTGACCAGCGACAGGCCGTTGACCGTCCCGGTGGCGATCTCGCCGGCCGCCCCGGCCGCCGTGAGGATGCGGCCGAGGATCAGATCGTTCTGCGCCGTCTTCGCCACGGCCTGGCCATCGGCCGAGGTCCCGTAGTTGTCGCCGACGGCGAGCGCCGCGTCCGCGACAAGCCTTGAGATCCCGAGCATGCGGACGATGGCCGCCTCGTTCGTCTTCGGCTTGTTCTGGAGCACGCCGATTGGCGCATCGCCCGCGCCGTTGCAGACGTTGACGATTCCAGTGGCGGTCATCTCCACCTGGTGGTACTGCTTCGCGGAGAGATCCGCGCCGGCCTTGAAGGGCAGGTCGATGATCGGGCCAATCTCGAACGCCGTCTCCATGGCCTACCCCTCCTCGCGCTGCTCGCGCCGATACGCGGCGTAGAGCTCCGGCTCGCTTTCCCAGACCTTGACGCGCGCCTGCACCAGGGTCAGGCCCGTCGCCGACTTCGCCACCAGCTCCTTGGCCTTGGCGTCGACCTGCGCCGCCGCGGCGCCGCTCCCCTCCCCGCCGGCGCCCTTCTCGACGAACAGCGCCCCCGTCCGGATCGCCTCGTGGGCGCTCTTGAGCAGCGGCTCGAGCTTGGCCCAGGCCTCCGGCGCCTTCTCGGCGATGCCCTTGAGCACGACGCCGAAGTCATCCGCGTTCATGCCGGGGAGCGCGGCGAGCGTCTGCGCCTTGGCGATGAACTCCTTCGTCACGCGCTGCTCGCGCTCGGCCTTGGCGACCTTGCCGGCCTCCTCGGCGGCCTTCGTCGCGGCGGCGGCATCGGCCTGCGCCTTCTCGACGAGGGCGCGCGCGGCGGGCGTGAGCCCCTTGAGGACGTCCTCGGGCTTCTCCTCGGGGACCGGCAGCCGCGCGGTGAGCGTGGCCACCTGCTCCTCGGTGGGCTCGGTGATCCCGAGCTCGTCGAGCGCGGCGAGCACGGACTTGGCGATGGTCGCCTTGTCGGCCTTCGTGCCCGCCACTCCGGGCTTCGGCAGCCGCGCCTCGAGCTTGGCGACCTGGTCCTCGGTGGGCTCGGTGAGGCCCAGCTCCTCGAGCGCGGCCAGGACGTGCTTGGCGATCTTCGTCTTGTCGGCCTTCTTCATCGCGGGAACCTCCTTGGGCGGCGCGGACAGCCCCGCCAGGGTCTTCCGGAAGAGGGGGAGCGCGGTGCGCTGCTCCGCCGTCAGGGTGCGTCCGGACTTGGTCACGGCGGCGCTGTCGTCGAACCAGTCGCCGATCGTGGCGTCCAGCGCGGTCACGAACTGCGCCATGGACGCCCGGAGGCGCGCGCCCTTGTCGGCCGCGTCGCTCTGCAGGATCGAGCTCAGCGAATCGCGCAGGGCCCAGAGCTGCTCGCACAGCTCGCCGTGGATCGCGTCGATCGACCGCGCCATGACCGCGTCGTCGAAGCTGAGCGGGGCGGCGAGGGGGTAGTCCTTCGCGATCCGGGCGAGGAGGGGAACAAGCACGGGCGCCACCGGGCCGCGTGGGTCCCGCTTGTAGAGCACGACCTTGGCTTTGGGATTCGCCGCAGCGTCCACGAGGCTGATCTCGTCGAGCTCCATCTTCGTGAGCCGGGTCGCCATCAGGCGGCGACCGCCTCGCGCTGGCCCGTCCCGTGGATGGAGAACCCGATGTACTGGCCGTCTTGCACGGCCTTCCAGACCGCATCGTCGTGGATCTTGAAAGCGACAACCCAGCCAACGGGGACTTTCGTCGCATCAATGGCGGGGAAGAGCGCCTTGACGATCTCGGGCGTGGTCACCAGCGACGCGACAAGCGTCGATACGCCGCGGCGCTCGTGCATCTCGCCGCCGTCGCGGCTCTTGAGCACGTAGTCGATCGCCGCGCGCTCGAGCTCGGCCGGCGCGATGATGTCGCCCTGAAGATCGACGATGGGTTGGCCGGCCTCCTCGACGACTGAAGCCCAGCCGTAGACCACGCGCTCCGGCGAGACCTTCGCGATGCGGAAATAGTCCCCGGCCATGACGCGGCCAGGGTAGTCCCTGACTTGGGCCGGAAATCGATTAGGGGGCGATCTGGGAGGGGCTAGGGGTGGATCAGGGCTGGATCTTTCCAGTTGACAGCAGGGCGCGATGTTGCCGCAACCAGCGTTCAACTTCCGGCCAGAATGCGAAGATGGGACCGTGCGGCGTGATTCGGAACAGCGGCAATTCCTCTTCGCGCCCGAGTTGCTTGAGCGTCTTCGGGCTCATCCGCATGCGGCGGCCGAGATCCTCGACCGTCAAGAGATCGGTCACAGCGCCGCTATTCATCACCTCGCTGGGACGCTCGCCCCCCATGCCTATGCGAGCGCCCCAAGGACGGCGTGCAGCGCGTCGCGCTTGATCTGACCTTCCGAAAGCCGGCACACGCGAAAGCCCTGCATCTCCAGCCAGCGATCGCGGCATCCGTCCGCCTCCCTCCGGGCTTCTTTGCGATGCCACCAGCCATCGCACTCGATGATCAGGCGGCGATCGGGGATCAGGATGTCGACAATGCATCGATCGCCAACCACATACTGCGAAAGAAACTCGATCGTGAGCGTCTTCAGGATGACATGCACTGTGCGCTCTAAGCCCGACGGGCGCCGGCGGAGCGCGACCGCCGTAGCCTCAAGTCGCCGACGGCGTTCGCCGGACGACAGCGTCCGCCAATACTTCAGCATGCCGGCGCGCGCGCCCTCTCGGTGCCGATCTTTCGCACCAGGGGCCTGGAGTCCATGCTTTGTGCCCTCGCTAATCCGGGCTCGGACCTCAGGGCGCGCGAGCGCAAGTCGAATTGCTACGCTCCGGCGATCGATCACCTCTGGCGTCAATGCGCTCGCGGCGTACTGCATCGACCGGCCACGAAGCGAGGCGCTGATCGCATTCCGGTGTTCATCGGATAGTCCTCGGCCCAGATGGGCCGCGCGCAACTTGGCTCGCGTCTCCGTAGATACGACGCGCCCGGCATTCGCGCGGCGGAGGGCGAGCGCCGACCCTGGAGATGCGGGCCGGCCTTCCCGCTTCTCGCTCAACTTCCGACGATGCTCAGCGGATTGCTTACGGCCTTTTGGCCAAGGCACTTCCGCCTCCTCGAGTAAACTTCATGTCGTCGCCCGCACCGGTACGAGCCTCTCACTGCATCTGCACTGTACGTGAAGTAACGGTCCCTTCACCTGCCCCAGCGTAGGATGCTCATAGTAACCGTCGAGCGGCGCACGGCGCCCCTTCATCGGCTTGCACAACGGGCAGAGCCGCTCGTCAGCAGCGACCAGCCACTCACGCTCATCCTCCGTGCCATCGATCAGCCCCTGCTCTCGCGCCGTCGTCCACAGCTCGCGTTGGCCGTGATTTGCCGCCGCCAAAGTTTCGTTTCTGGCAATCACCAGCCCCCGCGCATTCAGCAGTCTGTCGCTGTACCGCTGCGCGAGCCGCGCCACGTCCGCCTCCGACCGCCCCGCCTCGAGGAGCGAGACCCGCAAGTTCTGCACCGCGCCCGCATCCCGCTCGGTCAGCCCGACCAGCGCGCGGATCTCCCGCGCGGCCTCCCGCGGTGGGACGCCGTCCGTGAACGCCCGGCCGATCACCGCTCGGATCGCGGCGCGCGTCTCCTCGCTCACCTGCGTCACGAGCGCGGCCGCATGCGCCGCCGCCCAGGCCACAGCGCGCGGATTCACGAGGTCGAAGCTCACCGCCACGGACACGCCGATCGCCGGCGCCGCGACGGCCGCGGCTTCGGTCACGAGCCCGGCCAGCGCCGAGGGGAGCGCCTGGCGCAGGGTCTCGGCGCCGACCGCGTCCCAGGGGATGAGCGCCTCGGCGGCGCCGAGATCCCCGCGCTCCAGGGCGGCGGTCACCTGGGGCAGCACGATCCCGTTCACCGTCTCGGCGACGGCCTGGAGGAAGGCGGCGCGGATCTCGGGCTCGGCCGCATCGGCGAGCTGGTGGAGGAGGCGCCAGGTCTCGGGAGCCTTCGCGATCAGGACGGCCGGCACGGACGCTCCTCCTCCTCGGACCGCACGCCGAGGACCGGGATCGGGATCCTCGCCACCTCCACCCACCGCAGGCGACCATCCGCCTCGCGCCCGTCGAGGACGCGGACCTGCGCAAGCGTGACGGGCATGGGGGGCGGCGCGCTCACGGCTCGAAGCGGTCACGGTGAGGGAGTATCGTGCGGTACCTGTTCCACCATCCACTCAGCGGGACGATGCCCGTCAGCATGCGCCAGCGGGCGCCGTAGCTGAGGCGGACAAAGAACCACTGGAGCATGGTGATGTTCAACCACCCCACCCATGTCAGGCCGAGGACGCGCGTGCTCGGCGGCTTCATCGACCGCGCGCCGCCAGTCGCCGCAGCGCCGCCGCCAGCGTCTCGGCATCGCCGCGCGCCCCCTTCGCTACTTCCGTCTCATCCGGCAGCGGCAGCTTGGCCGCGGCGAGCAGCGCGCGCTCGAGCTCCGGCGCGGGGAAGAGCGGCATGCCCGCCCCGGCGAGCTGAACGATGAAGTTCCCGAGCTCGGTGAGATCCGGCCGCGCCACGTCACCGTGCGCGAGGGTCGGGAGGCGATCGGTCGGCCACCCGTTGAGCCGCATCAGCCGCGGCATCAGGTGGCGGTTGACCGTCTCGGCGATCACGTCGAGGAATCCCTCCATCGCGGTCCCGAACAGCTCCGTCTTCGTGTTCGTCAACGCGAAGCTCCCGACCTGCTCATGGCCGATGAGGATGAAGTCGGCCAGCGCGGTCATCGCGATCCGCGCATCGTAGCGCGCGATCACGGCCCCGACCTCGAGCGATTGCCGAGACGCCGACGCCACGAAGGAGAACGTAGCCCACTTCGGAAGGACGAGACCCATCTGCTCGTCAACGCGGACGTTGCGGACGATCTTTTCCAGCCGGGCGAGCAGCACGGCCGCGTCAGGATCGTTCGGGTTGAATACATCCGGCGCGTTCTCATTGAGGGTGATCACCGGGAAGCCCGCGCTCGACCGCTCGATGCCGATGGCCTCGATCTCGCGTAGGCGGACCTTGTAGCGCCAGGGGATGAACGCCGTCCGGAAGATGCTGCGGCCCTGCGGATTGCCCTTCGCGGCCGTCGTGCGAAAGAGCAGCGCCTTGTCGATCGGGATCTCGACCCGCCGATAGATCGGCGCCGGCGCCTGGACCATCGCCTGGATCCCGCCGGCATCGTCGAAGCGCCACTCGACGAGCGAATCCTGCGCGCGGCCCGCGAGCTTGCGGAGCCCGATCTTGCCGTCGGTGAATTTCGAGCGACGGGTCGGGTCGACGACGTCGCCGCCGCGCCGCTTGTAGATGGTCTCCAGGTAGCTCCACCCGTAGGGGAGCATCGTGAGCGCCTCGGACACGGTGTCCTTCCAGGATACCGACAGGTCGTCGAGGCAGGATTGGACGAAATCCGCGCGCTCGAGATCGTCCGGCTCCTGACTCGCCGGCTCGACGCGCCATGAGACCTGCCGCGCGAGCTGATCGATCGCGAAGAGGACCGCGCCGGCGACGTCGTCATGGATCATGGCGGTGTACTGCTGGATGCCGCGCAGCCCTTGCAAGTCGCGGAGCTGCTCCTCCAAAATCTGTCCGCCCGCGTAGCATAATCCTGAGCGACCAATTTCTATCAAAGAGACGCCGGCCTGCCTCGCAGCTGGATCGGTCCCGTTGCGCTTGGTCATAGCCGACTTAGCCACCAGCGTCCTCCAGTGCGGAAGCCAGGAGTCCGGTCGCATCCCGCCTGATCTCCATTTCGCTCAACCGCACCACCCTGAATCCTTGCGCGGTGAGCCAGGCATCCCGCAGACGGTCGGGCTTCGAGTTCGCGTGCCAGTGCTGTCCATCACATTCGATGATGAGATTACGATCTGGAACGAAGATGTCGACAATATACCGACCGATCACCCGCTGTGCTTCGAACTCAATATCGAACGCCTCAAGCAACGAATGGACGGTCACCTCGATCGATGATGGATCGCGCCGGAACGCTGCGGCCAATCCCTCGAGGCGCCTTTGCTCGACTTCTGGCCTCGACAGTTGGGCCCGCATGCGAGGAAGGTTTGCCCTAAGTAAATCGATACGGGGTGCACGCCGAACAGGATCGGCCCATGCCCGCCTAAGCGATGCTCGCAGTTTCTTTAGAGCATAGGGCGAGTGAGCCGCCGTCTGGAGCCGTTCAACGTTCCCCGGCACGGCGCGCCACCGCTCGACACCGCGATGCAAGCGCTCCTGCGCCTCTGGCCGCGCCATCGCCCGAGCAGTCGCCGCACGATGCTTCGCCTTCACGTTCTGATCCGCCCATCTCCGAGCCTGGGACTCCGCAGCCTTGGCCCTCGCCTCAGGCGTTCGCATCGCCGCCAATCGACGCCGCTGGAACTCCGGATCTTGAGCGACACGCCGAACCCCCTCAACCCGCCTCCGACACCCATCCCCCGACCGGACCGCGGCGTTCATGCGCTCCACGTGCCGAACACGGATCTCGGGATCGGCCAGGCGGCGCTTCATCGTGGCCTGGATCTTTAAGCGCCAGGCCTCATGCTCCGGCGAGCCCTTCAGGGGAGGCATGCTAGGACCTCCAGTAGCTGGGCGCGGCGAGCGCGGCACTCGAGTTCGCCCAGGCGAGCGCGGCGGCGGACGTCACCGGGGCCGGCCCCGCGACGAGCTGGTCCGCGAACGCCATCACGACCGCATCGCCGTCGTCCGTCGACCGACCAAGCCGCTTGACGATCGTATCTTTCGACTCGATCTCGATCTTCCCGCCCGACACCACGCGCCAGCGCGGCGCCGTCAGATCCCCCGTGAGTCGGTCATCGGGCGGCAGCGCGACCGCATCGCCCATCACGGGATCGAGCCGCTCGCGGAGCATCCACCACGCGGCCGAGCGGAGGTTCACGAAGCCGAGCTCGCCGGACCGATCGGTGGCGTCCGTGCGCGCAGCCGCGTTGAACGCCTCGACGGCATGCTTCAGCTCACGCAGCCGATCGACCACCCCGGCCCCGAGTCCGATCACGTCGACGATGGCCACGCCGCCGCGCGCGGCCAGGAGCGCCCCGACCTGGCCGACGGTCGCCATCGTGTCCTGGCGGGCGAAGCGGCGCAGCTCGGCAATCACCTCGCCGATCCGCGGCGCCAGGACCGTGAGCGCCTCGCCGCTGCGCGCCACGTCGACGCCCAGACTCGTCAGGCGGTGCCCGTCCAGCGAGCCGCCCGGGGCCTCGTGCCACGCCCGCCAGCGCTCATTGGCCGCCTCCACCCAGGCGAGCGGGATCACGCCATCCGCATCGTCGGCCGCGAACTCGCCGAGCACGCGGTTCTGGTATACGCTCGACGTCTCGCCCCACTGGCGCGCGCGCTGCGCCGCCCACTCCCGGCTGATCCGCCCCGCCCGGATCGCCTCGTCGAGCGTGACGTGGCGCGTCCACCAGTCCTCGAAGCCCGGGCGGCGGGCGTGGATCTCGTAGAACCGGCCGGTGGGCGGCCCGGGCGTCGAGATGCACACCGCGAAGGCTTCCAAGCCCGTGTCGGAGCCGGCGGCGGCGAACGCGCCCTCCAGCGCGTCCCACGTGCCGGAGGGAATCGCCTTGGCCTCGTCGAAGACGATGCCGATTGACGAGGCGTGCATGCCTTCGAGCATGGCCGGCAGATCCGAGGCCATCGCGAAGGCCTCGCCCGTACTGAGCTTGAGCGACAGCGTCAACAGCTCGGTCCGGTAATCGAACGGCGAGCGGCCGATGCGATCCCAACGCAGACGCGCCGCCCATTTTCTTAACTCAGGGAGGAGATAGTGAAGCAGCTGCCGCCAGGCAGATGCTGTCATCGCCACTTTCCAGTCCCCGAGCCCATCGCGGGTGAGCGCCCACCAGAGAATGATCCAGCTCGCCAGACAGCTCTTCCCGAGCCCGTGGGGCCCGCGCACCGCGATCCGCCGATACGTCCTGAGCGCGGCGAGGATCTCGCGCTGGTAAGGGGCCGGCCCCTCGCCATCCGGCCACGTGAAGCACTCCCGGACAAATGCGGCCGGATCGTCGCGGTACGTCTGACGGAACACCTCCGACGACAACAGAAGCGCGTCCAGGTCCTGCAGGGACACCTCGTCGAGATTCGCTACCTGATCGGCTACAGATGCCGCCATGCTGTTCTCCTGACAATCCGGGAGACCATGCTAGCGTTCACGCCGTACGCCTCACCGAGCTTGACCAACGTCATACCGCCAGCCGCGTACCTCGACCGGATCTCCACGACGTTCGCCTCGGTTAGCTTGGCACGGCCATTGCCCGCCCCCCGGTTCATCTCTCGCGTAGCGGTGCGCAGCGATTCGGGCGGCGACCATCCGGCCTTCGCCGCGCGCATCTTGGCAAGCGTCGCCTCAGTGAATGTCCGACCGCGATGAGCAGCGCCGATCGCGGCCCGATGCGGCGCGCTCTTCGGCACACCACGGCGAGCCGCGCTCAGTTTCCGTCTGGTTTCTAGGCTATGACGCCGACCAACCGCCTTGACACGGAGCACGGCGCGAGCCGCCTCCGGCATCCGCCAGCCTCGGCGCGCGCGCTCCTGTTGCGCGAGCCTCACTTTCCTGCGCGTCTCCTCTGACCACACGCGCCCAGTGCCCGCGAGGCTGATCTTCTTGCGCGTTTCGGCAGACACCGGCGCGCCGACTCGGCCAGGACCACCAATCGCAAGATTCAGTGCGGGCCGAAGCTCGGCAATCCAGCGGCGCTCTGCTGCCGCCCAGCCCCCAGAGCCCACCGAGCACACGATCGATTCGAGAAGGATCATCTCCGGCCGAACGTTCGCACGGCGCAGTACTCCAACCCATGCAGCGACGGGCGTCTGTTTCCGACGCCAGTCTTTCAGGTGCCCGCGCAGACGCTCCTCGTGATCCTTCGCTTTCCCGACGTACTGAATCACGCCGTCCCGCGGATCGCGCAGCGCGTAGATATAAGCGCCGATTTCGCCATCCTGTGTCTTGCGCTGCGCGGTGCCGGTCATCGCTCGTGACCATTCCGCGCGAGCGCATCCGCGGGTCGCCTGAGCGTCATCAAGGCCTCGATCCGCCGGATACGCTCCTCGGTCGTCAGCATGACGTTGACGTTACCGGCGGCATTGATGACCGTCGTTGTTCCACCTACCGGCGGCGGCTCCTCCTCCGCGAGCTTCAGAATCTTGACCATCTCCCGGAGGGCGCCGAGCTTGTCATGCAGCTTGATCGCCACGCCGTGCTCGGTATCGCGCACCTCCGCGATGGCCGACGCCGCGTGATCCGGGATCTCGGTACTCGCCTTGAGCGTCACCGTGCCATTCCACGAGGCCACGTCGCGAAGGTCGGAGAACCCGATCCGCGCCAGCTCCGCCAACACGCGCGCCGGCCTTACGTCAAGCGCCACGCAGTAATCATCGATCTTCGCCTTCACGACCGGCGTATCGAGGATCTGCGCGCCAGCGGCCCGCGATTTCGTCGAGTAGCCTGCATCGCGCGCCGCTGCGAGCGCGTTGCCGCGAATACCGGGAGGGCCGGAGAGATAGCTGAGGAGAAAGGCGCGCTGGCGGAGCGTGAGGGCATCGGGCACTCGACGTCGGGCCCGCCCGCGGTGACGTGTCGCCATCAGCCTCCTCGCGCATCGACAGGAGTGGAGGACATCGCGGCGGGGCGGGGTGGAGGACACCGGGGTGAGGCGGAGCGGCTTGCGGAGCATTCTACCGCGATCGGGCCCCGCGGTGTCAAGGCGGCTGGCCCACGGACAGTGCAGACGATCCCCGAGCAGACCCTTTGCACACTCCCCTCGCCGGAGAGATTTCCAGCTGTCTCAAGGCTCGGATAGCCGCACTCCGCTTTACCGTCAGGTGAGGCAGGATCGCGCCAAGTACAGCTCCGAGGGCCCGCCTCCTGCAGTACCACTTGACGGCGGCCTTGCGGTGACCGCGTGGCCCCTGCCAGGTCACGGTGCTCTCTGGAAAGACCTGTGCGAGCTTTCTGATCGGCTCCTCGTCGGTCATGACGACGCGGAGATGGATGCGCCCTCCGTAGAACCCGATCGATCCCTCGCCATCGATCAGGCCTGCAGCCCAGGCAACATTAGTGCAGACGTCTGGATTCATCATGGCCACCCGCCGGCACCGGGACATGTCTGCACCTCGCCCCCCGCCGCCTCGAACGGCCAGCGCCCCGCCCGCTCCTGCGCGGCCTGCCACGTCGCGAACCAGGCCGCCGTCGCCTCCGGGGTCGCCGCTTCCGCCTCGCCCACGAGCGCCGAGAGCGCCTGGAAGCGCGGGACGGCGACCCGCGCCCAGCGCGCCATCGCCGCCTCCCCCTGCGCGGCCTTCTCGGCCTCGAGGGTCACGGCTTGGAGCAGGCGATCGAGCAGCGCCGTGTATTCGGCCTCGGTCATGGCACGCCGGCGCCGCCGGCCAGGACACGGAGCTTGATCTGCTCGCGCTCGGCCTTCGTCGGGTACGTCCCGGGCGACGCATGGAGTTTACAGGGACGGCGCCAGTGCTCGGGAAGGCACCGTTCTCGGCCCGGTGCGGGGCAGCCGCAGGGCTGCTGCCAGGCTGAGGACATGGCGTGCTGGCCGTAGGTGCTGTCGAGCTGATCGCCCTCCTGGGTCAGCCGAGGACCGTTGTGGTATGCCGAGGCCGGATAGGTGCCGTCCGGGTTGGGGGTGGCTCTGAGCCTCTCTTCTTTTCTCCTCTGCCCGGCAGTGGCGGGCGCGCTGGCGTCGACGCCGGTTGTCGCATGGGAACCTACGGAGGGGCTTTGCTTTTCAAAGGACGGGACGGGACGGGACGGGGGGGGCGTTACATTTCCGTTACCGTACGAATCCGTAACGCCGTTCGTAACGCCGTTAGTAACATCATCTGTAACGCCACTCGTAACGGTGTTACCTCTAGCCTCTCGCCACTTCCTGACCCGCTCTCTCACCGCCTTCCGTTCTGCCTTCACCTGTGTGGAGCTCGGCTGGTACTCAGCATAGTCATGGACCCGGTACCCCCCGTTGGTCAGTTCCCACAGACGGAGCCCGACGAGGAGCCTGGCGATGCGCTGCGGTGCCTGGAGTCCGGGGGCCAGCGTCGAGATGGCCGATGCTGGGATGAACCCGTCAGTCAAGTGTTCACCGCAGTAGCACAAGCCGCAGACGAACAAGTCGCGCCCGAGGGGCCCGGCCTGGAGTGCCTTCGGGTGTCGCGGAAACCGATCGTCAATCTTCGCCCACGCCATCGCTATCGCTCCCCTTGCCCTTCGTTGTGCTCTTCCTCCCGCTCACTCCGCTCCCAGAACGTCAAGTACTCCCCCTGGTACGTCAGATCCACATCCCCGGTCTCCCCATCCCGCCCTTTCGCCACGATGAGCTGCCGGTCGCTCTTCGTCTCGTCCGGCTGCCAGAGGAACAGCACCCAGTCGGCATCATGCTCGAGCGAACCCGACTCCCGGAGATCGGCCATCGTCGGCCGCCGGATCGTCCCGCGCTCGGTCTTCGCCCGGCTCAGGGAGGACAGACACAGAACGACGAGCCCGTGTCGCTTGGCCAGCCGCTTGAGCCCGGCCGAGATGGCTTCGATCTCCAGGCGCCGTCCGTCGTTCCGCGCGGCCTTTGGGCCCTGCAGGAGCTGGAGGTAGTCGATCACGAGATAGCGGAGCGGTGGCGCCTCCTTCCGCCCCGCGCGCACGAGCGCGGCGATCTGCCGCAGCGAGAACGTGTCATCCGAGACACTCACGGGGAGGCTTGCGAGCCGCGGCTGCGCGGCGAGCAGGCGTTGCCACTCGTCCGCATCGAGGTCCCGTTGGCGGAGTTTGCTGGCGGCCACGTGCGCCTGCTGGGCGAGCCACCGCCGGCCGAGCGCCATCCGCATCATCTCGGCGCTGATCACGAGGCTGCGCGCCTGGTGCGTCCGGGCCGCATGGATCACCCAGGCGAGATCCATCGCCGTCTTCCCCGAGCCGGGCCGGCCGCCGAAGTAGACCAGGTCCCCGGGGAGGAACCCGCCGAGCAGGTAGCGATTCAGCTTCGGGATTGGGGTCGTGATGAACGGCGGCGGCTCCTCGGACTCCATCTCCCGGAGGGTCTCCTCGATCACCTCGGCAATGGAGTACGCCCGCGCCGGCCCCTCGACGGCCGCCGTGCCATCGCCGCCGCCGTCGGCCTGGGCGAGCGCCGCCGTGCTCGCACTCGCCAGCGCCTGGGCGACCGCGGCGACGTCCTCCTGGTCGTAGCTCTGGCCGATCGCCTCCATGCAGGCCCGAATCAGCGCGCGCCGCGCGGCCTCCCGCCGAATCAGCCCGCAGTGGGCCTCCACCGACATCGGCAGATCCGCTTCCTCGACGAGCTGGGCGAGATACGCGGGCCCGCCAATCTCCTCGAGAGCGTCGGCGCTGCGGAGCGCGTCGCGGAGGTTGACGAGGTCCACGGGCGTCTGGGCCCCGACGAGGCCGCGGAGTGCGACCATGATCTGCCGATGCTTCTCGAGATAGAAGTCGGCATCCGCGCACCAGCCCGCGACGCGCGCCGCCTCGGCCGCGCCGCCGGCGATCGCCGCCCCGAGCACCGCGCGCTCCGCCTCGGCGGAATGCGGTGGCATCTTCTGGGTCAGGAGGTCTGTGAGGGTGGCCATCGGCTAGAACCCCGGGGCCTCGCCGGCGTCGACGCGGAGCGCGAGGAGCTGGGCCTCGGCAGACGCGACCCGGGCGTCCGCCTCGGCGAGGTCGGCGTCGCGGGCCTCGAGCGCAGCGCGCAGGCCCCGGAGCCGGTCGGCATCCCCCCGGGCCTCGAGGCAGGCCTGGGCGAGCGTGTCCTTGCTCATCGAGAGCCCGAGCAAGCCCTCCCAGGCCCGCCGGCAGACGCGATACGCCTCGGTGAGGGCGAGCGCCTGCTCCGGCGTCAGGTCGACCGTTCGGCGACGTGGCACGAGGGAACCTCAAGAGAGACCGGGGGCCCAGCACGCCCCGAGCGCGAGAGGGGCCACGACGGAGGCGAGGGGGGAGAGGGGACCAGGGAGTGGGGCGACGCGCGCACGCCGAGAGACGCCGCCGGGCACGTGGTGGGCCGCGGGTGAACCGCACGCCGCTATGCCTCCACGATCCGCACCGCGGCAGCCTCGACCGCGTGATAGCCCGCGGTGCCGTCATCGGTGAGGAACCCGTCTTTCACCAGGTCCTTGATGGCGACCGACAGGCCGCCGCTGTTGACGTCCGAGCCGGTCCGTGCCAGCTCCCGCCGGGTGGCGCTCTGGGTCCGCCCGTCGCGGAAGAACCCGCCCGCGATGAGCCGGGCCACCCGGCCCTTCACCGAGGCGCCATCGGCCGTGACCTCGCGGCGCTCGATCTCGACGCGCAGCTCAGGCCGCACGGTCAGCACGCGGAGCAGGGCGGGATCCGTGGGCAGCTCGGTCAAGAGCCGCGCCTTGATCGCCTGGTAGAGGGCTTCGTGCTCGAACGTCTCGGCCACCGTCACGGCGCGCCCCGGCGCTGGGCTCGATGCCGGCGCCGGGCGCGTGGGCTCCGGTCCCGGTGAGATGCCACCGCGATCCTCGAGGGCCACCAGTCGCCGGCGCAGCTCGAGGTTCTCCTGCCTGAGGGCGTCCGCTTCGCGCTTGGTCACGTGCTCCTCCTGTCGTGGGGAGTGTCCGATAGGCCGCGCCGGCTGCGCGGGGGCGTGGACATCCTCGACGGCCCGCGTTCCGCGCGCGATCGCCTGGGCCGTTTCGGCCGTCATCCAGGCCGGCTGGGCATAGACCTGGAGCACGTGCGTCCCCCAGCAGGCGAAGAACTGGCCGAGGCCGAGGGTGGCAATCTGCTCGGGCCGGGGGCGCTTGATGCCGGCAGGGATCTGCGCCAGCGTCCGCTTGACCTCGTTCGCCTCTCGTTGCACGCCCAGGATCCACAGCGGGACGCTCTTCAGGATGATCTTCTCGACGCCGGCGATGTCCTGGCTGTCGAGCCACAGGTAATTACGCAGGCCGGCCGCTTGACGGATGAAGGCCTCCGCGGCGAGCTTCACCGGCGTGCCCCGCCCCTGGGGAATGAACTTCCAAGCCTCGGGCACGACCACCACGGTGTCCGTCTCCCGGGCCAGGACCCAGTCGAGCGCCGACTTGATCACCAGGTGCTGCATCTCGACGGTGAGGCCCGTCAGGTCCATCGCGTTCACCCCGGGGGCGAGGGCCAGGCCCGGCGCCCAGTAGACGGCGGCGATCTGCGGCACGACGGCCTCGAGATAGGCCTCCAGCGTCAGGTACACATCCGCGGAGAGCCCCTTGGCGGTCAGGAGCGCGCGCTGGACGTTGTGCTGCACGTCCGCGAGCGTCCGTGCCCCTTTCGAGGCCCGGATGATCCAGGCGCGCTCGAACTTGAGCTTCTCCCCGCGGCTGGCCTCGAGGATCGCGGCGACAAACTGCCAGTCCGCCTGCTCGCGGAAGTAGGGATCGATCCGGCGCGCGTCGGTGAAGCTGCCCTCCCCGCGCTTGGTGACGAACGTCACGGCCCGCAGGCCGCTGCGCGTGATCAGGGCCTCGAGCGCCGTGGTCTTGCCCGCCTCCTGCGTCTGGCCGGTGATCACCAGATGGCGCAGGGGGAGCAGGACGGGCGTCCCGGTGCCGACCTCGAAGCCCAGGGGGATCATGTCAGCTTGCCGGCGCCCCGGACGGCGAGGAGGCCGACGGTCTTGGTGATGGCCTCCAGCAGCAGCATCAGGTCGGCCGCGAGGCGAAGCGTCATCCAGCCTGCTCCCCCGCCCCCGGGGCCCGGGCGAGGAGGGCGGAGGCTGTGCACGCGTCACATGACCCATCTCCCACTCCGTCTTCGTCGACCATGCCGCACAGGCATTCCTCCTCCGCCATGATACGGACCATCCCCTCAAGCTCCGCGACCCGCGCGGCGAGGGCGGCCACTGGGTGGCGTTGGCAGTCGTGCAGGATATGGTGGGCGAGTTCCTCGTGTGTCGCTTTGTGGAGTTCACCGAACGCACAATAGAGACACTTCGGCCGCTCGCTCTCTTCCCGGAGTTGCAGGAGTTCGCCCGCGCGAGCTTCCGTCTCGTCAGTCAGTTCCGCGACCTTCCCCCGCAGCCGCTCCCGCTCCCCCTCCAGCTCCCCGACCCGCTGCTTGAAGCTCTTCACGAGGCCATCGAGAACCCGCGTCTCCTCCTCCACCCGCGCGTGGACGGCGCGGGCCATCGCGAGCCACGAACGCTGCACGACCTCTTCGGCCGGCGATCCCCTGCCGAATCTAACGGTCAACTCGATCCACGATGGCAGCATCGCTCGTTTGGGATGCGCGTCGTACAGCACCTCCGCCCACTCCCGCTCGGTCATGATGCCTCCTCGTCAGGCCAGAGGTGCCCCGAGATCGGCTGCTCATCGTAGCCGCGGCAGTCGGGGTCGCAGAGATCCGTCATCGGCGCCGCATCGCGCCCGCGCGGCTTCTTGCGCCGCCCACATGTTTCGCAGATCGGCATCGCCCAGCAGATCGCCGTGCAATGCGGCGGCTCAGCTTCCATCACATCCCCTCCCCAGCGCGGGCGCGGAGGGCGGCGGCGAGATGATCGAATGCTGCGTAGCCGCCAGCCACCGGTGGCATTGTCTCGCGGTACTGCGATGTCGTACAGATCCGCCCACGCGGCTGCCCAGTTGTGTGTGCCCGTCAGGCCGGGCCACCCCTGGGCCTCCCGCCACGCCATGATGATCTCTCTGCCGGTCATCTCCACCTCGGCCACGGGCGCACTCGGCGCAATGACAAACGGCTCGCTCCCTCGCGCCTCGACCACCACGCCGACAGCGGGCGCGCTGGGCGCGGCGGGCCAGATGACAGCGCCCTCCGGGCTCGCCTCGTCGAGGGCGCGGGCAAGGAGGGCGACCAGCGCCTTGTCTTCCTCCACCGCGCATCGGATCTTGCCAGCATGATCCTGTCGAATGCGCTCAGACTCCCTCAACCACTCTTCGATCAGGGCGTTGGCCCGCTCCACGCTCGCCCGGCTCGGCGGGGTCGGGCTACTCATAGCCCAGCACCCGAAGGGGCGTCATCGGACCACGACCCGGTTGCGCGGGAACCTGTGATACGGCAGATCGGCCGCCGCCGCCTGGAGCCGGTCGGCGAGCGCATCCCGCAGCACGTCGATTTCGAGCACGGTGAACTGTTTGATGTCGATAGACGCCACGATGCGTATGCTGCTTCCGGCTACCACCGTGATCTTCCGCTTCATGTTCCCCCTCCCCCTTCCGCCGCTCGGGCGGTGATGGTGACGTGTACGCCAGCCCGCCCGCGCACGCCGCCGGTCGTGCTCTGGTCGAACCTGAACCGATAGGGGCTCGTGATCCCATCGCCGAGCGGCAGGAGCAGATCCGGGCACGTGCCCCGCGCATGGGTCGGCCGGTGCGCGCACGTCGAGAGCCCGTCCTGAATCCATTTCAGCGACGCCGGGAGGTTGATGCTCGGGTCGAGCCGTCGTGATCGGACGGCATGGAAATGCACATCGGCCGGCCCGCGCGCAGGCTCGGCCCCTTCGCGCCGTGCCTTGAGGCCAACGTAGAACGCGCGCTCCCGCATCGCGCGTTTCACGCGCATCCGCTGGCGCAGCGGCATGGCGAGTATCGCGTTCGGCGAGGGCACCTCACCCGGAATGAACAGGTCGATCATCGCTCCCCCTGGATCTCCCGCTCCGTCCGGGGGCGGGAGCGGAGCGCGAGCGTCACGTCGCGACGGGTGGGGTCAGCAGGCATGGCGGCCCCCTCTATCTTGTGCGAAAATAGTTCTTGACGGCACTGATGGCGGTGCTATCATGAGGGCATGGACAGGACGAGCAGCGCACCCGAGACGGACCAGGAGGATACGAAAATGACGAAGCTGGAGTTGGCGGAAATCGGCGCGCACTTCGACGGCACGCGGCACGGTGGCATTCGCCTGCCCGATCTCACCGCGATCACGCACGCGGTCATCGCGCAGACGTTCCCCGACGCGGCGGGGCTGGCCGTGCGGGGCTCGGCAGTGGTGGTGATCTACCGCGAGTGCGAGACGTGCGCCGATCGCTTCTGCAACCATCCAAAGTGCCAGCGCGAAGAGGCGTTTTCCGGCGCCGAAGTCGACGCGCTCATTCTCGCCCACGTGCGCGGGGCGAGCGTCAGCCCCGTGCAGGGTGCATAGATGCCCGCCCTCACCCTCCGGCGCCTCTCTGACAGCGAGTACCGCGCCCTCCGTTTCGCGGCGGCTCTCCGCGAGCAGAGCATGGAACAGTTCGCCCGCGAGGCCCTCCGCGCCGCGCTGCTCCGGCTCGCCTCGACCGCGAAGGGCGCGCCGCTCGCGGGGCTGCTCGAGCGGTCGTAGGCGGGCGGCCGCCAGCGCGCGGGTCGTGGGGTCGGGGGTCATGGGGTTTCGTTATCCTTTTCCGCATCCGCCGCTTCCAGCTCGGCGCTCGCGCGGGCCAGCAGATCGACTGCTCCAGCACCCGCTTTGGCGGCACCCGCGACGCGCGCCAACCCCTCGAACATGCACCGCATCGCCTCGACGGGCATCGCGGCGAGCTCGGCGGGCGTCAGCTTGATCTCCATGTGGAACCGAACGCAGCCGTCAATGCTTGGTTCCCTCACGCCCCCCGCTCCGTCCCCTGGGCGCGCAACACGGCCCGCAGGATGAACTTCGCGCGCTTCCACATCTCCGGCGTCACGACGGTATCGCTATAGAGCGAGCACATTTCCTTCCCGTCGGCGTCCTGGATCGACAACACATTACCCGCGTCGTGCACAACTTTCCACGGCAGGCGCCAGTCCGTCATGTTCGCTCCGTCCCCGCGGCGGGCTGCTGTTTCCATAGGCCGAGCGCCATCCTGATCCGCTTCACCGCTGCCTTGCTGGGGCCGGCCGGCGTGATCCTGCTCCAGGGCGCTAGTGGCAGCAAACGCTCGGCTGTTTCCATCGCCTCGTCCTTCGTCCCCGCCCACGCACCTGGGATGGAGTAACCCGTCTGCACGTGCGTCATGCCCCAGCCGCCTGCGCGGAGACGATGCACGGCCAGCACGCCATCGAGGATGTGCGCGGAGACATTCTCTGTGCCGTTCAACAGCGTGAGCGAGACCCGGCCTCGTTTCCATCCCGTCCCCTCGCTCACCCACGCGCCTCCTGGGTGGCTTGTCGCATGGAACTCGCCGCGTGCTGTACCTGCTCGGAGCCGACGAGGTAGACGTGTTCCATCACTCCTCCTTCCCCGTGATCTTCTTTAGCGCGCACTTCAGACACCGCCCGAGCCGCCCATCCGCCAGCACGCTCGCGCCCCGCTTGCCGCACTCGGGGCAGCGTTTGTTCTCGTCGATCGTCAGGGTCCAGGGCTCGCTCACGCGCCGCCTCTCCGTTCGGCCCTGTGCCCCACGTGCCAGTGATCCCCGAACCGGCACTTATAGGCGGCCACGTGTTCACCGGACTGTCGAAGGAGATGGGCATGGTAGAGCGCGTCCTGTCGGTCATGCACGAGCTTGCCCGTACAGGACTTGCGACGGATGCGCCGCTTGCTGCTCATCTCCTCTCCTCGCTCACGCGCCGCCTCCGGGGACAGGTAGGGCGAGCGGCAGTATCTCCTGCCGCAGCCGCTTGACCGCGATATCGCAATACTTCGGCTCGATCTCGATGCCGATGGCGCGGCGTCCCATTTCTTTGGCCGTGATGAGCGTGGATGCTGACCCCGCGAAGGTATCGAGCACGCAGTCGCCGATAGCACTTGAGTTCTCGATGAGTGGCCGAATGACCTCCAGCGGTTTCTCGGAGGCGTGCTCGCGCTCGGAGGAATGCACAGCGGCCGACTCGATAACATTGCCGACGCCCTTGTCTCCGTACCATGGAGATTCCGGGCGCCGCGCATAGATCACCAACTCCGTCATCGGCCGGTAGTACGCGCCCATCGTCATGCTTGGCTTCTTCCACACGATCATCTGCACCAGATCGGCGAAGGAGTAAAGCGCCGGGAAGAGAGCTGGATACGTGATCACGTCGCAGAACACGTACACGCTCCCCGCCGTCTTGAGTGGGCCAGCCACATCCCCGAGCCAGTCCTTGAAGTACCTCGTGAAGATTGAGTAGTCGCCCCAGTTCCGAGCCCAGACATCCCGCGCCTTGATGCTCCCAGACGGCGACAGGTAGGGCGGGTCGGTCACTAGCAGATCGATCGACTCACGCGGCAGCAGCGGCAATACCTCGCGGCAATCCCCGCAGTAGAGCGTGATGCCCGGCTCCTCGTAGAAGAGATAGTCACGGAGGGTCATGCCCGCCCCATCAGCACGCTCCCGTACCATGGATGCACTCCGATCACCGCGAACCCCTCGGCCACGAGGTCATCCGGCCGCGCCATCGTGTGCCCTGTCTCGTGCGCCCACTGGACGGTGAGCGAGGCGCCGACTGCGAGGGCGATCACCGGGCGCGGCAGTCTCTCCTGCTGAATCCAGCACGCCGGGCACACCCAGAGATTTGTTCCCGGTATGCGCCGGGCGCTCAGAGGCATTCGACCGCAGGCCGCGCAGCGCAACCCTGACCGGCTCCACGCCCGGCGCGCGTCCCGGCGGGCCCGGCTGCCGCGGCCTCGGCGGGTCATCGGTTCAACACCGCCCAGCACAGCGCCTCCGCCTGGTGGACCTCGACCGCGTTGCCCACTTGACGCACCTGCTGATCCACTGTCCCAGCAAACTGGTAGCCCGTCGGGAAACCCATCGCTCCGGCGAGCTCGTGGACACGGAGCATCCGGAAGCGGATGTCGAGATAGAGCCCCTTGCCGATCTCGATCCCCTGGCCGGTGACGAGCCCGTAGCGGTCCTTCGTGGTCAAGGTGTCGAGCGGCGCCGCCACCGAGCGAGCCCCGCCCGTCCGGTTGTACTTGAGCAGGAACGGCTCGACCAGGCCGCGGGTGCCGGCGCCGCCGGACATGATGGTCGGGAGCGGCTCGTCGATCGAGTGCGTCCGCGGCCTCTGGCCCGGGCGCTCGCCCATGAAAGGGACGATGAACGGGCGGCCGACGGGTTCCGCCTCGCGGCCGTCCGTCACAACAGTCTCGACCAGGGCAGGCCCCGAACTCGTCGTGAGGGTCCGCATCGGGTCGTGAATCGAGTCGACGTCCATCCGTGTGAACTTCCGGTGCGGCAGAATGAACGGTTCGACCAGCGCCATGTGATGCCCGGTGTTCAAGACCGCCAGCGGCTCGTCCACCGAGCGCGGAAGATTGTTGGTCCGGTTGACGACGAGGAAGGGCTCCACAAGACCGAAGCGATTCGACCCGTCCACGGTGGGTAGCGGCTGCTCGAGCCCATGCGAGCGCTTCATGCCGTCATCTTTCCCTTGGTGATTCCCGTGGTACTTCACCAGGAACGGCTCGACCAGCCCGTGCTCACGCGAGCCCGTGAGCGTGCGCATCGGCTCACTGACCGCGCGCACCCGCCCACCATTGCCCCGACCGCTTCCTGCCGGATTGTCTCCGTGCGCGATGTTCACCAAGAACGGCTCCGCGAGCCCGACGTGCTGGCCGTTCGCCGTCAATGCCGGCACCGGCTCCTCAACTGACTTGGCATCCATGTGCCTTCTCAGGATGACGAGGTAGGGCGCCAGCTCAGGCCCGCCGAACTTCGCCAGCCCGATCAAGATCCGCTCGCGTGTCGCCCGCGCCAGTGGCTTCGAGCGCTGAAAGATGGATTTCCCGGGGACCGACCAGTCGATGATCTCGCGTGCCGCCCGCCACGGGAGCTTGCCATTCGGCAGGTCTCCCGACGGCGCGTGGGACGCCATGGGCCAGCGCACGGCCCGCGGTCCCTTGAGGGCGAGGATGAAGAGGCGCTTGCGCGTCGTCGCGCCCCCGAAGTCCGCCGCATTCAGGACACGCGCGTCGACGGTGTAGCCCATCGCCCGAAGCATGTCGAGGTACTGGCGATAGGTCTCACCGCGCCGACTCGGAATCTGTCGACCGCGCCGATCGGTCGGCCCCCAGGAACGGAACGCCGGAACGTTCTCGATCACGAGCGCGTCGATGCGGAGCTGATCGGCCCAGCGCAACGGATGCCACGCCGTTGCGCGGCTCTGCTCGGAAATGGGCCGGCCGCCCCGGCTGTAGCTGTGGCTCGTGCACTCCGGTGAGGCTAGGAGCAGATCGAGTCGCCCACCGGGTACGGCGTGCCGCGGGTCAACCACGCCGAGGTCTTCGTGCAGGTGCCGGACGCCCGTATGGTTGAGCGCATGCGTCTCCATCGCCTCCTTCCAATGATTCACGGCCAGGAGATCCACCGAGCGGCCGAGCCGATGACACGCCCGCAGGAGACCCGTGCTCGTGCCGCCGGCGCCGCAGAAGAGATCGACCGCGTGGACCGTACTCACCGCCCCTCCACCCGGAACTCATAGTGCCCGCCGCGACGGGAGGAGTACCAGGTCGTCGCCCAGAGGATCACGTTCCGCCGCATCGCGGCGATGATCCACTCGTTGTCCGACGAGCCGGCCGTCGAGATGCGGTAATACCGACGCGGCTGGCCACCGTCCCCGATTTCGGTGTCCTCGCTCCACCCCCAGTCCGCCGCGTACCAGCACGACTTGACGAACGCGAGCCAGCCCGTTGGGTCCTTGGCGGGCCACGCTTCGATCTGGGCGAGCTGGTCCGAGGTGGGGTAGTCGGTCATGGGGCGCACCGATGGTCGTGCTCGAGCTCGGGGGGCGCGGGATGGATCACGACGCCTCCAGCGCCCGCTCGTCCGCGAGCGCCTTCCGGGTGAGTCCGCCGCTGGCAATCAGGTCCATGAACCAGGTTTGCTCCGTGGCATCAGGCGCACCGGGAGCAGAGCGTGGCACTCGCCCACACGCACCCGCCCTCACACGGATCATCCTCGGTGCACCCGCACTGGACGCAGCGCGGGCCCTCGTCCTCGAGGTCCTCGTCGAGGTCATTGTCCAGCCCGTCCTCGCCGTCGAGATCCTCCAGGAAGTCATCCTCCTCGTCGAGGTCGACGTCGTCGGGGTTGTAGAACGGGCTCACCGCTTGCCCGCCTTCTTCTTCGGCTTCACCTTGACCTTCGGCTTCGCGGTCGGCTCCGGCTTCGGCACCGGCGCGGCCGCGTCGAGGATCTTCCGGACGTCGATGCCGAACGCCTTGGCCCGCTTCGGGAACCGCTCGTGCCCCGACCAGCGATCGGTCGCCTCGCTGGCCAGCACGGTGAACGCCGCGTGCCGCACCAGGTCCTCCGCCGAGGTCCCGCGCGGCACGTATCGACCGACGTCCGGCTGCCCGCTCCGCCGGTCCGCGACGGCCTCGAGGATGATGGTGGCGAGGAGGCCGGTCGCTTTCGTCGGGGCTTTCTTCACGGCGGCGGCCACCGCCTCGAGGATTGTCGGCGCCGCCTTCGTCCACCGGGCCCGCTCGGCCTCTTCGAGCGCCTCCTGCTCCTTCCGCTTGCGCTGCTCGATCTGCCAGCGCTCCTCGCCGGTCTTGCCTGTCTTCGTGGCGCCGGCGGCGCGCGCCTTCGCCTCCTTCTGCTCCCGGCCCCAGTGCGTCGCGCACTTGTCCTTGTTGACGCAGACCTTGAAGGCCTCGCCGCGGCCGGGCCCGATGACGATGACGCCGATGACCGCGTGCTCGCACCGCTTGGCTTTGCCGGTGCCGTCGGCGCGCTTCCACGAGCGCGGCCCGAAGGTCCGGCCCTCGCGCGCCTCCGGGTCGATGTAGTGGTTGTGGGTGATGGGGACGATCTTCTCCGCCTGCTCCCGGGCGGCCGTCACGACGCCCACCGTCTCCGGGAAGAGCATCGGGTCGGCGGCCGCCGCCTGGAAGCGCACGTGCTCGTCGATCCACTTCTCCAGCTCGCGGACGCTGACGGGCTTCAGGCCGGCATAGGGATCCGCCTTCGCGGATGGCCGGTGGTCCTCATCATCGGGATCCCACAGGAGATCTTCGTGCTCGAAGGCCGCCTGGGCGTCGGGCGCGATCGCGCGCTGCTGGTCCGCAGGCTTGAGCCGGGCCAGGAGGATCGCGTGGCCGGCGGTGATCTTGCCCTCGAAGAAGAGGGCCTGGGCGTCCTTGGTGAGCGAGAGCAGCTTCATCCGGTCGTAGATGTACTTGACCGACCGCCCCACCCGCTCGGCGATGCGGGCGACGTCGTACTTCGCCCGCGTCATGAGGGTCTGGTATCCGGCCGCCTCCTCGAGTGGATGCACGTCGACGCGCTGGTCGTTCTCCAATACGAGCACCTCGAGGAAGGCGGTATCGTCCATGTCCCGGACGATCACCGGCACCGACGTCAAGCCCGCCAACTTCGCGGCCCGGTAGCGCCGATGGCCCGCGGCAATCTCATAGCCCGTGGCGTTCCCCCGGACCAGCAGCGGGGCGAGCACGCCGATCTTGGTCATGCTGTCCGCCAACTCGCGCAGCGACGCCGGGTCGAAGGTCTTGCGCGGATTCCAGGGCGATTCATGGAGTTTCTCCAGCTCGATGGTCGCGTACGTGCTCGTGCTCATGCGTTCCTCCGTGGCCCGGGCGGGCGCCGGGCTGTCGTGATCGGCCCGCCCGCATCGGGCCAGTGCTGTCCCTTGACGATGAACCCGACCGCGCCCGAGCCAACGCCGAAGGCCGTTGCGATCGAGCCATACGTGGCCCCGCTGGCGAAGCGCTCGCGGATCTTCACAACCTGCTCGGCGGTGAGTTTCGCCGATGGGTTTCGCGCCCCGGCGAAGCGGCCAGGATGCCGGCGCGACCAGTGGCGCTCCCCGCTCAGCCCCATCGGATTGCGCTGTAGGTGGGCCCGGCCCTTACTGGCCATGTCCTGCGCGTTCACCAGTTTCGTCCCCAGGAAGTGGTGCGCGTGTCGGACACACCGACGGACGTCACATCGATGACAGACGCACTGACCGGCCGGGATCTCGCCCTCGGCAAGCAGCCATGCAACCCGGTGCGCCTGGATCAGGCGGCCCTGGAGATAGAACTGCCCATAGCCGCCCTGTGTCGTGCTCCCTGTCCAGAGCCAGCAGCCGTCCGGATCATCCGAACGCTCGACTTTGGCCCAGAATCTCGGGCCGACGGCTTCACGTTCAGTGGGCGTGATCGATACTGCTGGCGGGACGAGCTGGTAGGCGGTCTCGGTGGTCATGGCATCATCGCTTCCGCGAAGGCGGCTTCCAGGGCCTGCTTGAGCGCCCGGGCGCTCGTGAGCTCGGCCTCGAGCTGCTCGAGCGCCGTCCGGATCGTGGCGACGGGATCGGCCCCGTTCAGGGTGGCCGCGGCGGGCGTGGATCGCCGCGCGCCTCGCCGCGTCGCCGTCGCCCGCCCCTTCCGCGTGGCGGGCCTCGGCTTCTTCGAGGCGCCCCCCCCCGGTGACCGCCTTGGGGCAGGTCTTCCTGCCGTGTCCGACTACACCGCAGTTGCCGCACGGTCGTGCCATCGCTGGGTCCTCCTCGTCCTGCTGTGGGCCTGGAGTCGAAACGCCGCGCGCCTCGGCGACCGCGGCCATGGGGTCGACGTCGTGGACCTTGGTGAGATGGACGGCGAGCTCGCCGAGGCCCGGCTGGGGCCGGTGGCAGCGTGGGCACATCGTCGCCGGGGCCCGGGTTCCCTTCGCCTCCCGCCTCGCCACCTTGGCCGCATCGTTCGCCGTCGCCCGGGCCCGCTCGACCGCGGCCGGAGCCTCCAGCCCGTGAGCATCCATCAGGTGGCCCGCGAGCCCCTGCTCGGTGGACCAGCCGCGCGGACACTGGGGGCAGGGGATGAACCCGCCATGCGGGAGCTGGCCGGGACCTAGGTCGGCGCGCATCAGTCGCGGTAGATCTTCTTGAACCCGAGGTAGTAGTCGAGCGGCATCTCGCGGGGTGGCGCTGGGGCAGGCTTCGCGCGAGCGGGCTTCATGGGCGGCTCCTCTGCTGGTCGGCCCACCGCTGCGCGGCGAGGGCGGTCAGGGCGGCGGCGCGGACGAGGGGGTCGCGCGCGCGCCGGTTATCTGATCCGCGAGCAGGTGGGCAATTTCGAGGACGTAAGGCTATGACATTGCTAGGGGATTCGGGCGCGTCAGAACAAGCGCGTTTGACCGCTCCCGCGAGCGCGTGGGATAATCCCCGCCATGCGATGGTCTCCGGTCCTCGTCCCCTTGG
>Ga0214473_10001398_pt1 | contig 31937 bp, 28 predicted proteins | sample RVTome_7_FD_203509 | JGI IMG/M metagenome (GOLD analysis project Ga0214473, IMG submission 203509) | Soil microbial communities from uranium-contaminated site in the Upper Colorado River Basin, Wyoming, United States - RVT98D197 | ecosystem: Environmental > Terrestrial > Soil > Contaminated >...
CCGACTGATAGGGGGCATGCTGGGAAAAGGGCGATTGATCGGAAAGATCAGTCAATATCAGCATCGGCGAACTGCCGAGGTGAGCCTCGACAACGCCCAGGAGCCCGTTTGAAATCATAAAGGCCCCCTGTCCGATGGCCACGCCCGGTTTCCCGGTCAGGCGGCCGTAGACCTCGGCCATGACACCGGCCAGGGATTCGTGGCGCACCAGGACCGTCCGGATGGTTGATTGATGAAAATAAAGGGCATGGAAAAACCTCCCGGTATTTCCTCCGGCTATGCCGAAGACCATATCGATCCCCATCTCCTCCAGTACACGCATAATGGCTTCACCAGCCGAAACGTCTTCCTGTAGTAACTTTTCCGTCGTCGCCATATATTCCCCCTTTTAAATAGTTTGGGGCTCTGGTTTCCTAAAGCTCAGGATAGAGCGGAGAACCAGCCTTCATGCTGCGGGTCATGTGTCGTATTTCAACGATTAAGGCACCGCTTTTCTTCTCAAATAGCCGGGCATCAAACCAGTAATATTCCGTTTTGCCGGTAACCCCCACGGCAATAATTTTTCCCCTGGTCTCATAAGGCACATCTGCCTTCACCGGGCCGTTCACATAGCGCATCTCGGTCGCTCCATAGAAGGTGACCCCCTGCGGTAAAAAGGGCGGAGTGACCCGCATCATTAAAAAAGTTACACTGGGAGGAATGACGGGGGATCTCCAGGGAGATCCGCCCATATTCCATTCGATGGAATCTTCCCGAAACTCCGCCCCCTCTATCAATTCGGAGGAGGTTATGAGGACCTCCCGGGGCGCTGGTTCGTAACCCACTTCCAGGTTTTTAAAAATCCGCCTCTCCTCCACGGGACTGCTTTTGATCTCCATCGTCCCTAAATAAGACTTCTCTTGGGGATTCCCTGTAAATGCTGTGCCTTTGGCGACAAGGTGACCGTCTTTTGATTCCAGCCGGGATTCGACCTGAGCATTCTCAGTATCTTCGGGAGGGATTTGAACAACGGCTCTGAGTTCCTCACCATGGAGTGTGGCGTAGGTATAAAACATGCTGAGCGATCCGTTTTCAAACCATTTTTGTCCAAAGACCTTCAACATCAACGGAGGAAAAAGATCTAAATGTATCACCCCGGCCACGACTCCACCGCGCATACCGATTTTTTGGGCGATACCGGTTTCATGAATGGAGCCGATCGTGCTGGTCGGGCGACTGTTCATCTTTTGGCCGCGGGATTCTAAGATAGCCCGAACTTCAGGACCGGTCCGGTTGATGCCTTTCCGCCACTGGCCATACAAATACCTGCCGTTCCTTTCAAGGTCATCGCTCATGGATCGATCCTCCTTTTAATGAATGTGGAGATGGGGTCAGATCTGCTCTTGACTCTTATGATAAAGATCGGATCAAAAAAACCCTTTCTCTCCATTCGGCCGACTGTCGGCATCGATCAAAGACTCTCGCAGGTGTTTGAGAATCGAACCGGGATTTTCCCCTGTCGTCTTTGACAGGCAGTTTTCACCCACGGGGACAGGACCCAAACCCTGCCTTCAGGATACATCGACCGGAAAACAGCCGGATCATCCGGATTAATTTAGTATTCAATGGCGTCTATCCGCTGTTCGGAACCTTACACATAGCCGTCTATTTGTAAAGTATATTTTCACTGATTAATAAAGCGATCGCTTTCCGGCCGCTCCGAAACAGATGAAGGCCGTATCCCCGTTGGAAGCCACAAACCCCAAGGGTTTCAAAAGATACATCAGACCGTCAGGACGAATAAAAAGATGCCCCCGCTCCTAATGAAAATCGACCTTTTTTTCAATCGCGCCAAGCAATTCCCTAAGGGTCTCTTCCTGTAAGGCGCAGACCGGGACGGCCTGATAGCGGGCGCACTCGGTGTCCACGAATGCCCGGGAAACCTGATCGACCTTGTTGAAAACCCGTATGATCGGGATACGGGACAGTTCCAGTTCGGTTAAGAGGTTTTCCACCACCAGCATCTGCTCTTCAAATCGGGGATGGCTGAGATCAATGACATGCAGCAACAGGTCGGCCTCTTCCAATTCTTCCAGGGTGGCCCGAAAAGCGGTCAGCAGATCCTGGGGCAGATTTTTGATAAAGCCTACGGTATCGGTTACGATGACTTCACGGTCTTTGGGAAAACGGAGACGGCGGCTGGTCGGGTCCAGGGTGGCAAAATAGAGGTCTTCGGCCTTCAGGCGGCTGTGGGTCAGGGTGTTTAAGAGGGTGGATTTCCCGGCGTTGGTGTAGCCGACAATGGAAATGACCGGCAGTTCCCTGCGGTTCCTTCTTCCCCGCCGTTGTCTGCGCTGGATCCGTATGGCTTCCAATTCTTTCTGGAGGCGATGAATTTTATCCCTGACCCGGCGGCGGTCGATCTCCAGCCGGGTTTCTCCCGGGCCCCGGCCTCCGATACCCCCGGTCAAACGGGACAGGGCGTCATCCCGGCCGACCAGACGGGGCAGGATATATTTCAGTTGGGCCATCTCCACCTGGAGTTTACCTTCCCTGGTCCTGGCCCTCTGGGCAAAGATATCCAGGATCAACTGGGTCCGGTCAATAACCTTCAGGTCGGTGAAATCGGTCAGAGAACGCACTTGAGACGGATTCAGGTCCTGGTCGAAAACCAAAAGGGTGGCCCCGAGCTGGAGGGCCCGGATGGACAGGCTGCTCAACCGGTCCTTGCCCATAAGGAATTTGGGACTGATCTCTTTTCTGGATTGGATCATGGTTTCCAAAACCCAAAGACCGGCCGAACGGGCCAATTCTTCTAATTCCAATAAAGATTCCTGGGCCGCAGCCCTGGGCTGGGTGGTCACACTGACCAGGATGGCCCGTTCCCCCTGGGGGTGAATTTTTTTGGCGGCAATTTTCCTGCCCCATTCTTCTTCCAACGATCGGATCAAACCGGCGACATCCACCTCGTATTGCCCGATGGGTTCCGGTTCCAGGACCATCCATTGCCGGCCTTCCGGATTGTCGGGCAGGAGATGGGCCGTATAAAGCCACCCCGCCTGGCCGCTATTATTAATCCCGATGGCGGTTATCATATCCAGGCGCAGTAAGGCCAGATCCATCTTGTCTTCCTCGTTGATCGGCTCTCTTTTTAAATGGGTATGTAAAAGGCGGAGGCCTTTGAGACGTCCCGACCCAACCCGGGATTGCGGCAACTGGGGGATGACAATGGATTGGTCGTTGCCCAGGATTACGGTCTCAATCCCGCCTCTCCGGTTGATCAACAGACCTATTTGACGGTTGAGTTCAAAAGAAAGCTGGGCCATAAAATTGGCCAGTTCAGGGGAAACGATCTGGGAGGGATTAATCTGACGGCGGAACAGGGATTCCAGTTTTTTTAAATGAAGGGCTTTGAGGCCGGCAGTGTGTCCAAAAATGCGGTTAATGCTCGGGTCCTTCTAAAAAGGTTCCTCTTCAACCGCCAGGGTTTCAAAGCGGGTGTATTCGTCTCTAAAGGCCAGGGAGACCGAACCGGTCGGTCCGTTACGATGCTTGCGGAGTAGAATTTCGGCGATCCCTTTTTGTTTGGAATTTTCCTCATACATCTCTTCCCGAAAGATAAAGCAGATCACATCGGCGTCCTGTTCAATGGCCCCCGATTCCCTGAGATCGGCCAGGACCGGCTTTTTATCGTCCCGGCCCTCCGGCCTTCGGTTGAGCTGGGAAAGGGCGATAACCGGGAGATTCAATTCTTTGGCCAGGGCCTTTAACGACCGGGAGATCTCGGATATTTCCTGTTCCCTTCGTTCGCTGCCTTCCCTTCCCTTCATTAACTGAAGGTAATCGATCAACACCAGGCCCAGGCCCTTTTCGGACTTTAACCGTCGGGCCTTGGCCCGCATCTGTAATACGGACATGGTCGGCGAATCATCAATATAGATCGGGGCATCGGATAAGACCCCGGCCGCCGCGGTTATCTTAGCCCACTCCCGTTCCCCGATAAACCCGGTTCGCACTTTATTGGAATCGACCCGGGCCTCGCTGCAAATCATACGTATGGCCAGTTGTTGCCGGGACATCTCCAGAGAAAAAATAACCACCGGGACTTCATGATCTACAGCAGCATTTCGGGCGATATTTAAGGCCAGGGCTGTTTTTCCCATACTGGGACGTCCGGCGATAATGACCAGATCCGAGTTCTGAAAGCCGGAGGTAAGTTTATCCAAGCGGGTGAACCCGGAGGGGACCCCGGTCACTGATTCTTTACGATCGTACAAATGTTCGAGGGTCCCGATGCTTTCTTTAACGATATCACTAATCGGATATACTAGAGGATTGATCTTGTCCTCGGAGATTTCAAAAATGGATTTTTCGGCCTCATCCAACAGGTCCTCGGCATCGCCGGAAAACCCGTAACCCTTGCTGGCGATCTCGGTGGCCCGGTTGATCAGGCGGCGCAGGATGGACTTTTCCCGAATGATCCGGGCATAGACATCCACATGAATGGCCGAGGGGATGGCATCGGTCAGCGAAGTCAGATAACTGGCCCCGCCGATGTCCTCCAACTGTCCTTTATTCTGGAGGATTTCCATCAGAGTGATCAGATCGACCGGGGTCCCTTTTTTATAGAGATCCAGCATGGAGGAAAAGATCTTGCGGTGGGCCTCCCGGTAGAAATCATCTCCGGTCATGACCTCCAGGACCCGGGAGAGGGCTTCCGGTTCCAGCAAGATGCTTCCCAGAACCGACTGCTCGGCTTCAAGATTCTGAGGAGGGATCTTTAGTTTAGCTCCATCAGAGCTGGTCATAGGGATTTTACTTGTCTTCGACTACCGATACCTTAAGGGTTGCGGTGACCTCGGCATCCAGTTTAATGGGCACTTCAAAGTTGCCCAGGGTGCGGATCGGGTCCTTCAGGAAAATTTTTTTCCGGTCCAGGGAGATGTTCTGCTCGGCCAATTTTTCCATCAGGTCCTTGGCTGAGACCGATCCGTATAATTTTCCTTCTTCCACGACCTTGCGGGACAACTCCAGGGTCAAGGATTCAAATTGACCGGCCTGCATCCGAGCGGTTTCCAGATTTTTGGCTTTTCTTTTTAAGATAATTCGTTTTTGCTCTTCCAATTGTTTTTGGTGAAGGGGGGTGGCTTCCAAGGCTTTCCCCTGGGGGATCAAATAATTCCGACCATATCCGCGGCTCACCTCTACCAGGTCACCGGCCTTCCCCAAGGTGGAAATATCCTCTTTTAAAATGACTTTCATGATCCAAACCTCCTGATAATGATGGAGTGATTTTATCTGATTTTTTCGGCCAAGGCAAGCATTTGGGTTGGCAGCCTGGGCCAAGGGAAAAAAAGGAAAGGGGTCTGGTATAAACTGGAACACATTAGTAAAGCGGAAGCAATGATTAATAAATTAAAACGCATTCCTCCGATCTACAAACCCAGGTTAAAAAACCCTTTAATCCTCTAATCCTTGACCTCTTTTTTTCTAATGTTGAATGGTAGTGGCCAGATAGGGTAACAGGGCGATCTGACGAGCCCTTTTAATGGCGGCCGTTAATTCCCGTTGATGTTTGGCACAATTTCCGGTGATCCTTCTGGGGATAATCTTTCCCCGTTCGGAAGTAAAATGCTTTAACAATTTAGAGTCCTTATAGTCAATTATCATTGAGCTGTCGGCACAAAAACGGCAAACCTTCCGGCGGGGGAAAATCCTTTTTTTCCTTCTGGGTTGAAGCATGGCCTATTCTCCTTCCTTTTCTGAATCGATATCGTCCTCAACCGCTTCCTGGGTCACGGCCGGCTCAGTTTCATCGGGTGTGATCTGGGCCTCTTGAAGGAGTTGTTCTTTTTTTCGTTCTTCTTCCAGGGACTCTGGATTAAAGGGGTCCCTGGTCTTAACCGTTATGAATTTCAAGATGTTATCATCAATTTTAAGATTCCGTTCAATCTCCCTGATCATGGAACCCGGCCCAAAAAAATCAACCAGGATATAGGTACCCTTGGATTGTTTGTTGATGTCATAGGCCAGACGCCGCTTGCCCCAGTCATCGGTTTTAATAAGGGTTCCTTTTTCGGCGGTAATGATCTGAATATAACGATCCGTAAGGGCTTTGACTTCCTCCTCGCTCAGCTCCGGCTGAACAATAAAAATAAGCTCATATCTCCTCATACTTCCTCCTTATGGCTGATAAAGCCCCCTAATGGGAGCAAGGGGAAATAAAAATGGTACTTTTTATTTTTGGTTTTGTCAAAGAAAATATTTATTCGACTTGAAATCCCGGCCTAAAAGAGATAAATTTACTTAATATGAATGGCGCTTCGACTGTGTATTGAAACTCCTGAAGGTCCGTCCCCTCTCCTTGGGGAGAAGACCGCACGGCAGGTACCCCTCAGGGAAACAGCTGAGGGGTTCGAGAAATATTAATATCAGCAGAACGGGATCGCCTGGTATTTAGATCCACACCCACCGCCGGCAATGCCGGTCATCAGGGCGGCAGATATCATTTAAAGCCCATAACCCGTAGAAAAAAGGAGAAACTATGGAAACCACCGATCTGATCAATTTGATTCAAAACAGACGATCCATTCGATTGTGGCAGGACAAACCTGTCCAGGAAGAGCAACTGCTGAAGGCGATAGAAATGGCCACTTATGCCCCGAATGCCGGGAACCAGCAAAACTGGCATTTCTACCTCATCTTAAATAAAAATACGATCGGTTCCATTGCCGATGCCGTTCAAGAGAGTGCCAATTATGTGGCTTCTTTGCCTGAAGCGGCCGGTTTCAATGAAACGGCCCTTAGAATGATAAAAGGGGCCGGTTTTTTTCGTAATGCACCGGCCGGTATCGCCGTGGCCAGCAGCCATTACCAATCGCCGGTGGACAAGCTCTTGTCGGTTAGGGAAAAAAGTGATCCAAACGATACCCGGGTCACCCAAATGCGCCAGTGGCGTAATACCTCCAATGCCAGGATTCAATCGGCCGCCTCAGCCATTGCTTATCTTCTTTTAATCTTGCATCAAATGGGATTGGGAGCGGTCTGGATGACCGGTCCGATGCAGGCCAAGGGGGCCATAGAAAAGATCCTCAAAGTCCCCCCGGAAATGGATCTGATCGCCTACATCCCGGTCGGCTTTCCGGCTGAAACACCGGCCCTCCGGGTTCGAAAACCGGTCCAGGAGGTTTGCGAAATCATAAAGTAAGGCTATTGGCAAAAAGCTACGGGCCGGAAGGAGCCTAAAGTCTTTTTTACCTGTTGCCTCCTGCCGATCGTCTGTTTTTCTGATTTAACCGGTCCCATTCCCTGTTTTAACCGAATCACCGAAGGGAATCGTCAACTTAAAAACACCTGAAGACAGGCTGGAAGTGAAGGGGTAGGGGCCTTTTTTAAATACCTGGAGCATGCCGGCATTGTTGGGCAACACATCGGCGGTAAAGCCTTCTAACCCGTTTTTCCTGGCGACATTAATAAGCATTTGATACAGGTAGGAAGCGATTCCTTTACCCTGAAATTCTTCATCCACGATAAAAGCTACTTCGGCGAAAGATTTCCCCTGTTCGCGGACATATCTGGCCTCGGCCACAATCCGGGTTTCTCCCTTGGTACCCACCATACCCACAATAGAAACGGTATTTCGGTAATCGATGTTGACATACGACTGCATTTTGATATGAGGCATGGTCTGGACCGGGCTGAAATAGCGGTAATAGACATCTTCCTCGGAAAAGCGGTAAAACAACTTGCGCATCTGGTCTTCGTCCGAAGGCTTTATGGCCCTAAAACGGAGACTTAACTTATCCTTAAAAGAATGGGAATGCTCCAGGTCGCCTGGATAGAAATGGCCGGCCTCCGGGAGATATATCTGGTCCTGATAGATCATGTTGGCCTCTTTGGCCTGCCGGACCAGTTCGGCCCTGTCGTCCGGATGGGCGATGTCGATCAGGGCCAGGGCCCGCTCGCGCACGCTTATGCCTTTCAGGTAAGCAATCCCGTATTCGGTGACGACCATGTCCAGGACCTCGCGGACACTGAACTGATTAGGGTATTCCTCGATGGAGATTTTTATATTCGATTGCTGCTGCAGATTACGGCTGGGCAGGGCACAGATGGTCCGGCCGCCTTTGGAAAGCTCAACGCCGGCCAGGAAGCCTTGGGCCTCTCCCATGCTGTAGGCCACGTTGCTCAGGCCCACATGCATGGCCACTCCACCGGTCAAATCCACCTTTCGGGCAGGGATAATCAAGGTAAACAGGTCATGCGATCCGATGATCCTGGGATCTCCCACCACGTCAATCCCCTGAAACTCGACCATCGGATTTCGATCCAGCCAGCCCATCAGGTCTGCTGTTCCCAAGGCATAGGAGATCACGCTTTTTCCCCGATAGATGGTCTTGAATTTATTGGTGACTGCCCCGGAGCGTATCAGGTCCATAAGAGGATCGGTGATAAAAAGGGAATGGATGCTTAGATTTTTTTTATTTTTCAGATAAGGAGCCAGGGCTTCGAACAAGCTTCCGGTGGCAAAGGACAGGCAGCACCCGTTTTCCACCAGCACCGCCACATTCGCCGCCACTTTGTCCATAACCGGGTCCGTGGCCCAGCGGTCGAAAGTGATGGGAGGCAGTTCGGCTGAAACCAGATAGTCGAACTCCCTGACATGGACCAGGGTATCCCCAAGGGTTCGGGGCACCTGGGGATTAATCTCCCCAACCACCAGAGAGGCCCTTTCCATAGCCTGTCTGGCTGCGTCCACGGTCACACCCAAAGTGGCCCAACCGGTTTCATTGGGCTCGGTGATTTGAATAAAAGCCACGTCGATCCTGATGGAGCCGGATTCTATCAGCCCGGGAATCCGGGTGAACCGGCAGGGGATCAGGTCCACCTGGCCCATCCGGACGGCCTCACTGGCCACCCAGCCCGAGTAAAAGGTTTTAAGGCGGTATTTTCTTATATATCGCTCTTCCAGAGGGATCGTGTCTCCCAGACTGATGAGTTGAATGACCTCCAGATCTCTCAGATTGGGTAAATTTGAAGAAAGAAGATATTTTATCAGAGTCCGGGGTTCGGCCGCCCCGGTCCCCACAAAGATGCTCATCCCCGGTTCAATTTTTTCCAAAACCTTTTCCGGGGTGACCACTTTTTCTTGCCAGGGTTCAGTCATGCCTTTATCCCTGCCATGTCCAGGTTGTTTAATATTTCTTCCTTCAATCCGCCAGGTGCGGGTTCACCGTTATCCGTTCGGAGTTCGGAGTGGGGAGTGTGAAGTGAGAAGATTTTACTCCGGAGTGTTATCTCCGAACTGAAAAGGTTCATGGCCCCCTTCGAACAGTTAAAACCTTCTGCCCTGGCGACCATTTTTGAAAGTGATGCAAAGGGTCAATGCACACTCCGCTTTTTGCGGCCCAGATAATCCACCAGCAGGTATTTGCCGAGCTGGTTCGGGGCGGTGAAGAAAGCGCGGCCTTTATTGATCTTGGTGACCTCATTGACGAAGCTCACCAGCATAGGAGAACGGTCGAGCATAAAGGTATTGATGGTCGCTCCGGAGCGGGTGAAGGCCCGAACCTCTTTGAGGGTTTCCCTTATGGCCGTGGGGCTGATCCCGAAGGTCGGCCATTCGATATGCAATTGACCGTTCATGGTAAAGGCCGTGGGCTGGCCGTCGGTGATCATGATAACCTGGTGCCGGGCGTCCGGATGTTGACCGAGCAATCGGTGAGCCAGACGCAAACCATCCTGAATGTTGGTGAAGACGTCGTCGCCGAAACTGCCCACTGCTTCCAGGAGCTGTTTCCGGTTGAGCCGGCGCGCCTGGGTGGCGAATCCGACCATATAAAACTTATCGGTCGGGTAGCGGGTACGGATCAGGTGCTCAAGGGCCAGGGCCACTTTTTTTGCCGCGGTAAAGCGGTCATTTTGAAACATGCTGTAACTCATGTCGAGCATAAGCACGGTGGCGGTGGAGGTATTGAACTCGGTCTTGAAGACCTCGAAGTCTTCCGGTTTCAGCCGAACCCTGGCCTTTCCCGAGCGCAGGGCCTCCGCCTTAAGGCCGCTGCCGGCTTCCCGAAAAACTGCGTTGGATAAAGTCTTCGGCAAATGCAACTGGAAGGGATCGCCGAAAGCAAAAGGCCGGCTCTCGTCCGGCAGGGCCTCGCCCGGGCCATGAAAGGAGGTGCTGTGGGCGCCGAAGGCGCCGCGGCCGACCATGGCATAAATATCACGGAGCGCCTTCTGGGCGATGAGACGCATGGCCTTGGGCGTGAGCACCAGCCGGCCTTCCTCTGCGGCTACAAAGCCGGACTCGCGCAGGAAATCCATGAACTGGAGAAAGGTTTGGATCGAACGACTGGCTTCTTCCCCCAGATAGCGGGCCAGGTCTTCCAGGTTCATGCCCTGCAGATCGCCGCTTTCGAGGGCCTGGATCAGTTCGTCCAATCGTCGCAGCTGCTCGGCCAAGGCCATGGCCTGTTCCAGGGTCATAGTCTGGCCGCCTTGAGACATGTTCTGGGCCGCCATTTGCTGGAGTTGGCTCAGGGCCTTAAGAAACTCCTGAAATTCCGCCTCAGCCTCCTTGTCCAGGAAATCATAGTTTCTCAGCTGCCTGACTGCCTCACCGAGATTCTGCGGCAGCCCGTGTAATCCCGCCTCTCGTTTGAATAATTCCTCGATTTTTCTCCTGGCCTCTTCCGAACCGGTGATTGAAAGCTCCTGACTGGTCTGCTCCTCCGCCTGTTGAACCGCCTTCAGCTCTTTTTGCACAATCTGGTCAAGCCGTTTTCGGAGCTCTTCACTTAAGCCCTTGGGATTGAACTGTTTAAGCATCTGCCCCCGTTGCTCACTCAAGCGTTGGGCCAATCGGTCCAAACCTTCGAGGCGAAAGTTCTGGAAATCAAAGGAAAGCCCCTCCCGCAGCATCCATTCCAGAGCATAGGCGGCGTCCCCGGTTTCGAGGAATTTTTCGAGAAAGTCGTCGGTCATGGCCTTAAACTGAAGGTCGATGACCTGGCTGCCGTCCCAGCGGCTGTAACGAAATATCTTGGGCATAATTTGCAGTCTTTCTTTTAATAGGTAAGTTGGGATTTAGGAATTGAGGGATTTTGGGATTTTGAATCCACAATTCCCCAATTCCTCAATTCGCAATTCCCCAATCCGGAATTTAATGAAACCCTTCTCCCCGTTCTCGCCGGATGGTCGGTTTGGGCTTGGGAGCCGCTGGCGGCGTGGCTTTATAGACCGTCTTGTCCTTCCGCAACTCCTTGTTCAGTTTCTGGTTCAGGTGCAGCCCTTCCAGGATAAACTCCGCTGCAGAGGCCAGTTGTGCCGGTGAGTCACCCAAACTGAGAATCTTTAAAGATTCCTGCAGCGCCGGCACCTGCTTAAAGAACTCCTGGTATTGTGAAGCGGGTGAGTCGGCCGAGACCTCGACTACGGCCCCGGCTTCAAAGATCCGGAGCACCGCTTCAAGCTCTTCAGCCCGAAAATGTTGGTCGAAGATCGATTTAACCGAGCGGCGGAGCAGTCGTTCAACCACCTCAACCTCGGTCTGATCTTCCCCGGCATACTCGATCTCAATCTTGCCCCTCGAGCTGGCAAAAACGGCAGGTAAATCGGAGATACGCGGCACTATCTCCGGTTCCCTTAATCGGATCGCCCGTTTCTGTGCACTGGCCACCACACTTTCAAAATTGGATATGCTCATCCGAACCGAGACCCCGGAGGACTGATTGATTTCCGGGCATTGGCGGGCCTCAAAGGTCAATCCGGTTATGATTTCTTTGATAAAAACCGGCACCAAGAGTCGGCGCTTTTGTTCAACCTGGATCCGCGCCTCCTGTTCGACGATGGCTGTTTCGATCTCGCGCTTAAACGGATAATGAGTTCGAACCTGGGAGGCGTAGCGGTCTTTGAGCGGCGTTATGATGCGGCCGCGATGGGTGTAGTCTTCCGGGTTGGCCGTGGCTACGATCAGCATGTCGAGCGGCAAACGGACCTTGAAACCCTTGACTTGTACGTCGCCTTCCTCCAGGATGTTGAAAAGGCTGACCTGCACCTTTTCGGAAAGGTCGGGCAGCTCGTTGATGGCAAAGATGCCCCGGTTGGTGCGGGGCAGAAGCCCGAAGTGGATAACGCGTTCGTCAGAAAGGTAACGGCCTTCGGCCACTTTAATCGGGTCCACGTCACCGATCAGGTCCGACACCGAGACATCCGGGGTGGCCAGTTTTTCACCGAAGCGGTCCTCTCGTTGGACCCAAACGATGGGCAGCCGGTCGCCCAGTTCGACTGCCCGAACCCGGCAATCGCGGCAAACGGGGGCGAAAGGGTTGTCCAAGATCTCACAGCCGGCTATTGCCGGCATCCATTCATCGAGAAGCTCGAGAAGAGTCCGTATCAAGCGGCTCTTGGCCTGGCCGCGCTCGCCCAGAATCAGGATGTCGTGCCCCGAAAGGACGGCGTTTTCTATCTCCGGGATCACGGTCTCTTCATAGCCGAGGATACCGGGAAAAAGTTTCTCGCCCGCGGTCATCTTGGCGACCATGTTTTCCATCATTTCTTGTTTAACCGGGCGATGGCGCCAACCGGAGGCGCGCAGTTCACCTAAAGTTTGACTTTTATTCACAATGATTCCTCTCCCTTCAATTGGTTAATGCATTTTATTGGTTTATTCTTATTAAGGGTCTCATAATAATCTTGACATGAAGCGGATGGGCTTGCCAAACATAGGACCGGGGGGGTCTTTTTTTGGGGGTTGTCCACCCTGAACATGGAAGCTTCTTTACCGGGCTTATTATTTAACTTAATCTTAAGCAGGCCTTCACCTGTCCCGGAAACGGGCTACGGGGTATGCCCTGCCTCGAATCAAACTTTGCTGGACGGGCCGGGATTGGGCGATAAGTTGCCCTTTGGACAACCCCAAAAAAAGACCCCCCCGGTCCTATTATGTTGATATTATTTTAAGACCCTTAATAAGTCTCCAGGAAATCGACCTGGTTATTATGGGTCCAGTACCAAATGAAAGTATCCTTCTGTTGTCTAACCTTGATGTACCCGGCATCCATAAAACTTTGAATGGTCCTCCGGATCAGCTCGAAATCGAAACCGGTCGCTTCTTCGATCTTTTGACAAAGTCCATAAACCGCATTATCCGGTACCCCGCTCGGAATATCAACAGGAAAAGAACCGAAAGCCTCTAAAAGATCTTCGGAGAGGATCCTGTAGACCAGTTGCATCCTGTAATGCCCTTCCACCCTGAGATTATCTTCAGGGGTATTGGTGTTATCATGATAACCCTGAATCTTTTTTTCCCAGGCCTGCTGAATTTCCCGATCAAATTCGGCAACAAATTGATCAATCGCTTCAGGGGGTAAGGCCGATGTCCTGACGATAGCACTGTTGGCATCATAACGAGACCAGTCGTCGGTCAGGATCTCCAGGTCATACTGATCAATCTTTTCTCTCACCGTAGTCCCGGGAAAAGGGGCCAGGAAATGAAATCCGTATATCATATCAAGGCTTTTTGAAAATTCCGCGGTATCTCTGAGCGTTTCGGGCGATTCTCCCGGCAGGCCGACCATGAAAGAGGCGTGAGGAAGGATGCCCACTTTTTTACATAAGTCAACGGCGTTCCTGGCTTGTTCCAGAGTAATTCCCTTTTTAACTCTTTTCAGCATGGCCTGATTTCCGGATTCGATACCGAAGCTGATACAATCGCAACCGGTTTCACGCATCAATCGCAGGGTTTCCAGATCCACGGTGTTGACCCGCGAAAAAGCCGTCCAGTCAAATTTAAGTTTTCGACTTCTGATCTCTTCGCATACCTCCCAGACTTTCTCCCGGTGAGACGTGAAAAGGTCGTCGGCAATATTGATCCGGGAAAAACCATAAGACAGGATCTGTTCAATTTCATCGACGACCAGAGACGCCTTTCTGGAGCGGGCCTTATTGCCCACCATTTTTCTTCCCAAACAAAAAATACAGGCATAGGGGCATCCCCGTCCGGTAATCATGGTAACCGGAAAGCCCAGCGCTTGATAACGGGACAACGGTAACAGGTGCCGGGCCGGTAAAGGAAGTTCATCCAAATCATCGATCAGTTCCCTCGGCTCGGTTTTAACGATTTCACCGTTCTCGCGAAAGGCCACCCCTTTAATTTTCTGCCAGTGCCCATGGGTTCTGAACTGATTCACCAGTTCTTTTATGGTTCTCTCCCCCTCGCCGATAACCAGAAAATCGATTTCCGAATAGGTCCGTAAGGTCCCGTCAATATCGAATGATACGTGCGGACCGCCCATCAGGGTGATTATGGAAGGGTCCATTCTTTTGGCCGTCCTGACGATATCCGCCGCCAATGGAAAATTCATCGTCACCGAGGTGGCCCCGAGAAGATCCGGTTTAAACTCTTCCAGTTCCCGTTTCAACTTATCCGGGGTATATTGACGGACAATGAAGTCGATGACTTTGACTTCCGCTCCCGCCTGGGCGAAAGCCGAAGCCACATAAGATACGCCCAACGGCGGTGAAGGGGCTTCTTCCAGAGGATAGGGGGGGGCAATGATGGCTACTCGCATGGTTGTATATTTTTTAACCTTCAATAAATTTTTGGAATTACTGTTTTATCATAACAATCAACAGACATTTTTTCAATGCGAAGAATCCAGAAGCCAGAATAGTTAAGAAAGAGCTCTTTGAAAGTTTATTCTGAATTCTGGCTTCGGGATTCTTAAGGTTCAATGGTTTTGAAAGGTTTCTCAATCTCCTTTCCTCGGGAATCCCTTTGACCGCAACCAGCCCCAAAAGGTATTGCCCCTGAGTTCATTTCTTTCCTTTTCTTCGGCCTCGGCTGTAAGTTGTGACATGATGGTAAACCAATCTTCCCGGGTCTGCATGGGTAGGCCCGCATCGAGATTTTTCAAGACCAGGGCGGGATTACCGGCGGCCACCACATTGGGCGGTACATCCTTGACGACAACGGCACCGGCTCCAATAATACTGTTATCACCGATGGTCACCCCCTTGCAGACAATGGCACTGTCCCCTATCCAGACGTTGTTGCCTATCCTCACCGGTGAAGACTGACCGACAAACATACTTCGATCATAGAGGTCATGCCAGTCCGCATCGGTAATATAGACGCGATTGGCCATCATACAATTATCCCCAATCGAAATTTCCTTGGCGGCGCTGATTCTGACCCCGGCACAGATCAAACAATACTTCCCGATGATAATGCGCCCTTCGCCCTCCCGGTTTGACCAGACCGTTAACCGGACCCTATTGTCCGAGGTGGCTATGATATTGGCAAAGTCCCCCAACAAAACAGGGCCGCCGTTAACTTCCACATGCCAAGGCTTCATAACGGCAACTTCCCGACCGAACTCCTCAAACTGGGGGCGTAAAAAATGATTCAGATACCAACGTTCAAAACGGCGGCTCAGGCGTTTAATACTATAGGGGCGATGATCTCTTTTCAATGGTAATCAATCCTGACGGCTTCGTAAAAAGACCATCGGCTGTGTTGTGCACCATCCTTCCCCGCTTTTCAGCGGGGCAGGCTTATTGCGGCGTACTACCAGGTACGCCTCATTCCTCAGGATTTGCACGCCTTGCCTCTGAGCTTTTTACTGTGCCGTTCCATTTGATGAATTATTACTATTTTATCAATCCTTAAAAGAGTATTCCCAGACATTCCTGAAGGGAGCCAATCCCGATGAGTTCCATGGCTGGATTCTTAAGGATTTGTTCCAAATTATTTTTCGGGAGCAGACAACGGGTAAAACCCAATTTTTGGGCCTCTTTGACCCGCAACAGGGATTGGCTGACAGCCCGAATTTCCCCGGTCAGTCCCACCTCACCGAATAGGACCGTCTGGGCGGAAATGGGGCGTTCCAGGAAACTGCCGGCCAGGGCGGCGGCGATACCCAGATCAACGGCCGGTTCATCAATCCGAATGCCCCCGGCCACATTCAGGAAGATATCCTGATTTAAAAGATTGAGACCGGCCTTTTTTTCCAGTACGGCCACCAAAAGGGAAACCCGGTTGGCATCCACCCCCATGGCTGTTCGCCGGGGAACCCCGAAATTGGTCTGGCTGACCAGGGCCTGAAGTTCGACCAGGATAGGCCGGGACCCTTCCAGGCTGGGCACAACGATCGATCCGGGGACATTTAGAGGCCGTTCGGACAAGAATAGCCGGGAGGGATCCTTGACCTCTTCCAGTCCGGAATCCTTCATTTCAAAGACCCCGATTTCATTGGTCGAGCCAAAACGATTTTTGACCGCCCGGAGAAGGCGGAAAGCATGCCCCCGTTCCCCTTCAAAATATAAAACCGTATCGACCATATGTTCCAATACCCTTGGGCCGGCGATGACCCCTTCTTTAGTAACATGGCCGATCAAGAACAGGGAGGTATCCGACTTCTTGGCCCAGACCATTAATCGCCCGGCCACCTCCCGGATCTGGGAGACACTACCGGGGGCGGAACTTATCTCTGCGCAATAAATAGTCTGAATGGAATCTATCGCTACAAACCGGGGTTGGAAGTCCTTCAGGATCTTAAAGACGGCATCCAGAGAGGTTTCGGAAACGACCAGAACCTGACTTTGACCTGCCCCCAGTCGTTCCCCGCGCATCTTGATCTGTTGGGCCGATTCCTCCCCTGAAATAACCATGGATCTGTGACCCGCGCCGGCCAGACGGTCCAGGACCTGCAGGATTAAGGTGGACTTGCCGATACCCGGATCCCCGCCGACCAGGATGGCCGAACCGGGAACCACCCCGCCGCCTAACACCCGGTCCAATTCCTCAATCCCGATCAGGTACCGTTGTTCCCCTTGACTGGAGATCTCATTAAGGGGTTGGGGGACTGACTTCCAGACCGGCGCTTCTTCCCAGGAATGGGTTGTTCCTGATGGGGAGAGTATTTCTTCCACCAGACTGTTCCAGGTGCCGCAATCGGGACAGCGTCCCAGCCATTTAGGGCTTTGAAACCCGCAGGATTGGCAGGCATAGATTGATTTATCGGATTTCATGATTTTTCCAATGTAATCACCTCGCCAAAAGTCAAAAACCGACTTTTCACGAGGCGGGAAAGGGCTTCCCCTCTCCCGCTACTTGGAGTGAATTCAAGTGGTTCCACCTTCACCCCAGACCTGGGCTTAATCGTCCTTGGCCTGTTGATGGACTTTTTACAAGTTCATCTATTGTAATGCAAAAAAAAATAACTTCCAGAAATTATTTTCCAATTTTTGCTTTTTCTCGATAACCAAATAAAAATATTTGATATTTGCCGATGATGACAAAATGATTTCCGACCTTGAACCAGAATAGGCCGTTGTCATTGCTTGGGATAGAAACCGAAATAAAAAATTAGATTGACAGGTTGCACTGTTTACTGGTATATTTTAATTTTTTTTAAAGGCGGGCATAGCTCAGCTGGTAGAGTACAAGCTTCCCAAGCTTGGTGTCGCGGGTTCGAATCCCGTTGCCCGCTCCAACTTGGCTGGAGCGGTAGTTCCCTTTTTGAGGTGGGTCTTAGCCCTTGGGCAATGAAGGGCAGACCATGTCTTCGAATAGCGGATAGGTTGATATTTTCCGGAGTCGTTTTTAATACAATATCAATTGATATTCTGCTTTACGAAGTGGGCCTCGGCCCATTTTTTTTTGGTCGTTTGATAAAGAAAGAGGGCTTGGGTCCTTAAGTTAACAATTTAAGTTAAATGAGAAACTTGATTTTCCAAGGCACTTTCAGCGGTTCATCGACGAACGACGAACGCCAAACGACGAACGTATTTTTTTATTTTGCAGGTTATGAATACGGTATCTAAAGTAGCCCTGGATCAAATAGAACCAATGGTTGAGACCCTCCTGAGAGCGGAGGGGCTGGAACTGGTTGATCTGGAATTTAGAAAAGAAGCCCGGGGATGGGTGCTTCGGATATTTATGGACAAACCAGGGGGGGTGACCCTGGACGATTGTTCGGAAATAAGCCGGGAGATTGGAGACCAGGTCGAGGTTAATGAGTTGATCCCTCATTCCTATACCCTGGAAGTCTCTTCTCCTGGGTTGGATCGTCCACTTAAAAAAGAAAAAGACTTTCTTCACAGTATCGGAAAATTGATTCAACTTTCGACGAAAGTCCCTTTGGAGGGGCAGACCTTTTTCAAGGGAATCCTTTTAGATTACCGGGTTTCCGACAGTCTGTGTCTGGCTGAAACTAAAAAAAACTGGGAGATCCCGGTCGATTTAATTACCAAAGCCCGATTGGTTTTTGAAGGTTGAACGAGTTTTCATAATACAGGCTCAGGTAGATTTACCGAGCGCGGTATAAAACATAAAAACGGAGCAAAGGATTTAAGGGGTCCAGGATTCATTCGCTCGACTTTGTCGGGCTATAAAAAGGTTCCCCTTGGGGAACCGCGGGATTCAAGAGAAAGGTTTTAAAATTAATACCCTTGAACCCACGATTCCTCGAATCCTTGAACCCTATTAAATTCAAGGAGTCAAAACGATGAGTTTGATTCAGAAAAAAGAAAAAGAAATGGCCGGTATCCCTCCTTTAGAGCTGAAGAGGGTTATTGATCAGGTCAGCAAGGACAAGGGCATTAATAAAGAGGTCCTGATATCTACGCTGGTGGAGGCTATAGGGTCGGCGGCCAAGAAAAAATTGGGTCTAAAAACAGATATCGAGGTCAATTATAACGAAGATCTGGGAGAGATTGAAGTTTTTGAATTCAAGGAAGTCGCCGAAAAAGTCAAGGACCCCAACACCCAGATTTCGATTGAGGAGGGGAAAAAGCTCGATCCTGATTGTGAGGTCGGAGACAGCCTTGGAATTAAGATGGAGACCAGTTCATTTGGTCGAATTGCCGCCCAATCGGCCAAACAGGTCATCATTCAACGGATGAAGGATGTGGAACGGGATATGGTTTTTGAGGATTTCAAAGATCGAAAAGGAGAGGTGATCAACGGGATCATCCAACGGTTTGATAAAGGTGCGGCCGTTATCAACCTGGGCCGGACCGAAGGGATCCTGCCGATCACCGAACAGATTCCCACGGAAACCTACAAACAGGGGGATCGGGTCCGGGCCTATGTGCTGGAAGTGAAAAAGATCAGCAAAGGACCTCAGATCATCCTTTCCAGAACCCACCCCCAGTTTCTGGCCGCCCTTTTTGAAATGGAGGTCCCCGAAATTTCCCAAAAAATAGTCCGTATCGTCAATGTGGTCCGGGAACCGGGAAGCCGTTCAAAAATCGCCGTGGTCAGTGATGATAAAGCTGTCGATCCGGTCGGGGCCTGCGTGGGGATGAAGGGGAACCGCGTTCAGTATGTCGTTCAGGAGCTTAGGGGGGAAAAGATCGACATCATCTCCTGGAATCCGGATCAGGCCAGGTTTATCTGTAACGCCCTGGCACCGGCCGAGATCGTCCGGGTGATCATCGATGAAGTGAACCGTTCCATGGAAGTGGTAGTGCCCGATGAACAATTATCCCTGGCCATCGGGAAAAGGGGGCAGAATGTCCGCTTGGCCTCCCGTTTAACCGGCTGGAAGATCGATGCCAAGAGTGAATCGAAATATACGAAATCCATGCGGGATGGGTACCAGTCCTTGCTGCAGATAACCGGAGTAGGAGAGGCCACTGCCGATTCCCTGTATAAAGGGGGTTTTGAATCGGCCCGGGAAGTGGCCGAATCCAATGTAGATGAACTGGTGCAGGTTTCAGGAATTACTTCTAAAAAGGCAGAAAAATTATTGGAAGCCGCCAACGAATACCTGAAAATAACCCAGCCCAAAGAAGGTCCGGCAGATAATCAGGAAACCGGAGAAGAAAAAACAAACAAAAACGAAGGGGAGAAACCGGGGGAGGCCCCTGTATTGGACACTGAGGTTCCCGTTGAATGAGCGCCGAAGTAAGGCAAAGAACCTGTCGGGCCTGCCGGAAAAAAAAGGACAAAAAAGAATTATTGAGGCTGGTCATTCTGGGTAATAAAACTTTGGAAGTTGATCCTAAACAAACTATGCCGGGAAGAGGCTGGTATCTATGCCCGGGAGAGACCTGTCTGTTTTGCTTGAAAGCCGCAAAGAGTCGGAATAAATCCTTTGGACGTGACTTGGAAATCGGTCCGAGGCTGAAAGATTTAATGACGATTCCGCCGGCAGGGGGGGTAAATGGCCAAAATTAGAGTCTATGAATTAGCCAAAGAACTACAAATGGAGAACAAGGCCCTGGTGGATCTCATTCGTGAGATGGGGATCGAGGTCAAAAGCCATTCTTCATCTCTTACTGATGAAGAGGTTTCTCTGATCAAAGGACATCTGAAGGGGACTAAATCTCTGGTTGTTGAAGAACAGCGGATAAAATCCACGGTCATCCGCCGGAGAAAAAAAATTGTTGAGGTCGAGCCGGCCGTTGAACCCCCGGCAGAAAAACCGCTTCCGGAAACAAGGCCGGAAGCGGACCGCCTTGAGGTGACGGGTGCCGAACAGGAACCTCTCAAAGAACCGATTTCCGAAGAAATTGTTGAAAAAGAGCCTTTGCCGGGCAAAAAAGAAAAAAAGGAAGTAGAAAAGGAGATCGCCCATCCCACGACGGTTACCAAACTTTATCCGGTTAAGCCCCTTAAGCCGGCCAAAGAAACCCCGGCCAAAGTGATTCGCCGGGGGGAAGCGCCGGCCAAAGTGATCCGGCCGGCGGAACCGGTTGTTAAGGTGGTTCAACCCCCTCGATCTACAGCTCAACCTGTTAAAACGGAAGAGCCAAAGGCCGATAAGGTGGACAAGGAGACCCTAAAAGAGAAAATTTCTCCCAAAAGGAAGTCGAAAATCAGCAAAGTCACGGCCGAGGAAGAAGCCGCGAAAGCCAAGGTTTTTAAAAAGAAGAGAGAGATTTTAGAGCGGGCGGATCTGTATGATGATTCAGGAAAAGAGGCCAGGGCTTACCGGACCGGTAAAGGGGGGAAAATACCGGTCAGGAAATTCAAGAAAACGGAAATCACCACCCCCAAGGCGATCAAGCGCCGCCTGAAGATTTCCGAGGCCATCAATGTAGGGGAACTGGCCAAGAGAATGGGCATTAAATCAGGGGAACTCATCAAAAAAATGATTGCCTTGGGGCTTATGGTCACCTTAAATCAGTCGATTGATTTTGATACGGCCACTCTGGCGGCCTCCGAATTCGGCTTTGATGTGGAAAAAGTTTACCTTGAGGAAGAACAAATATTAAAACTGCATGCCGATCTTCTGGAAGAACTCCAGACCCGACCTCCGGTGGTCACCATTATGGGCCACGTGGACCACGGCAAAACCTCTTTATTGGATGTTATTCGAAAAACCAATGTCACCGCCGGCGAAGCAGGAGGGATCACCCAACATATCGGGGCCTATCATGTTCATTTGGACAAAGGGGAGATCGTTTTCCTGGATACACCCGGTCACGAAGCCTTTACGGCCATGAGGGCACGGGGGGCCCAGATAACGGATATCGTCATCCTGGTTGTGGCTGCCGATGACGGGATGATGCAGCAAACCAAAGAAGCCGTTGATCATGCCCGGGCGGCCGGAGTTCCCATCATCGTCGCTATCAACAAAATCGACAAACCCAATGCCAATCCGGACCGGGTAAAGCGGCAGTTGGGCGATTACGGGCTGGTCCCGGAAGAGTGGGGGGGCGATACGATTTTTGCCGAGGTATCGGCCAAGACGGCGGTAGGCGTTGACAATCTTCTGGAATTGATTCTCCTGCAGGCTGAGGTGCTGGAGTTAAAGGCCAATCCCAATAAATTGGCGGTTGGAAGGATTGTGGAGGCCCGGTTGGATAAAGGCCGGGGACCTATTGCCACCGTACTCATTTCAGGAGGGGTTTTAAAAACAGGAGATCCCTTCGTCTGCGGGATCCATTTTGGAAAGGTCCGGGCCCTTTTTAACGATTGGGGACAGAAAGTGGATCAGGCCCTGCCTTCCATACCGGTTGAGGTCCATGGATTTAACGGAGTTCCCCTGGCCGGCGATGAATTTGTAGTTTGTGAAGACGAAAAAACAGCCAGACAGATCGGAGAAGCCCGCCTCCAGAGAAAGAGAGAGGCCGAACTTTCCAAGACCAGCAAAGTCACCCTGGAGAAGCTCTTTGAACAAATCCAGGAAGGACAGGTCAAAGAACTCAATATCATCCTTAAGGCCGATGTCCAGGGATCCATTGAAGCGATCAGCGAGGCCCTGCATAAATTGAGCACGCCGGTCATCAAGGTCAATGTGATCCATAGCTCCCCGGGGACCATCACGGAGACCGATATCATGCTGGCCTCGGCTTCCAAGGCCATTATCATCGGGTTCAACGTCCGACCGAATCACAAAGTTCAGGAACTGGGGGAACAGGAGCAGGTGGACGTCCGTTTTTACGATATCATCTATCAATTGGTATCGGATGTGAAAGATGCCATGGTGGGTATGCTGGAACCTGTTCATAAGGAGGTGGTTCAAGGGCATGCGGAAATCCGGGAACTTTTTCATGTGCCCAAAGTGGGGGCGATCGCCGGAAGTTTTGTCATTGACGGGACTATTGAAAGAAATGCCAAGGCCCGGCTTCTGAGAGACCAGGTAGTGGTGTATGACGGTCGAATCGCTTCCCTCCGACGAATCAAGGATGACGTTAAAGAGGTGGCCGCCGGTTATGAGTGCGGCATCAGGCTGGAAGATTATAATGATCTCAAGCTGGGGGATATTGTCGAAGCCTATATTCTCGAAGAAGTGAAACCAGAACTTTAACGGGTTGATGAAAAACACCCATCTGCGGCGTTGCCCTTATCCTTCGTCGTTGCGGCGTACATTGTTGTACGCCTCACTCCTCAGGATTTCGGGCGCCTTGCATCTGGGCATTTTTGATCAACCTGTAAATTTGGTTCCCGAATTTAAGTGACGACCCATGGTCATCGGTATCCTGGAAATCATTCTTTATCTGCCGGAATCGCATTCTCTGAAGGAAAAGCGCCAGGTCGTCAAAAGCATCAAGGACAAGGTCCACAATCGATTCAATGTAGCCATCGCCGAGGTGGATGACCTGGACCTATGGCAAAAGGCCCGTTTGGGGGTTTGCAGTCTGGGTAATGATCGAAGGCAGGTCAATGGCCGTTTGGATCTGGTAATCAATTTTATTGAACGGTTACAGATGGCGGTTGATATCGATACGCATATAGAATTGTTGGATTATTGACAGGCTGATGAAACCGGGCACCGCCCCGAAGGGGTGGGAGTGAGCCGGGATGTGGGGCGAACAAAAAAGCCCATCCCTTGGGATTTCTTCGCGAACAAAACAACGCTCAGTCCCATCCTTTTCAGGATGGGTCCCGGTTTCGGGCGCCTTGCATCCGGACTTTTTTGATCAGCCTGTAACAAAAAGTTTTTCAATAGATTTTTGGGATTGTTAATAACGTATCCATTTAAGAAGAAAAAAGAAAATGAGTAGTACCAGACCCAAAAGGACGATACAGGTCGGTGGATTAATCCAGCAGGAAATCTCAGAGCTGTTGGTTCGAAAAATAAAAGACCCCCGTCTGGAGATGGTTACCATCACCGGTGTTGAAGTTTCCCCGGATCTAAAGCTGGCTCGGGTCTATTTCAGCCGGTTTGGAAATCCTGATGAGGTCCGGCGGGGTCTGGAGGGACTTCAGAGTGCTACGGGTTTTATTAAACGGGAATTGGGACAGCGCATGAAACTTCGCCGGGTCCCTGATTTGGAATTTGTCCACGACACGTCTTTCGAATACGGAGACCGGATCGAATCTATCTTAAAAGATTTATTTCCGGAAAAAGAACCGGTCGAATCATGAGAGCCGTAAATTCTAAGCTTGCCCAGCCGGAATTATCCGAACCATCGGTTTGGGAGGGGATTTTGGTGGTGGACAAACCGGCGGGAATGACCTCCAACAGGGCGCTCCAATGCCTTCGGAAGGCTGCCGATCTTCAAAAAATGGGCTATTTGGGGACCCTGGACCCGATTGCTACCGGTGTATTGCCTGTTTGTATCGGCTGGGCGACCAAGATCATCCCCTTTGTTCCCGATCATCCTAAAGGATACCGGGCCGTCATGGTCTTGGGGAAAAAAACGGATACCCAAGATGCCACCGGCCTGGAGATCAGTGCTGTTCATCAGACACTGCCTGATCGAAAAAGAATCCAGGAGGTTTTTAAAACCTTTGTCGGCCTTCAAGAACAGGTGCCGCCGTCTTTCTCGGCCCTGAAATATAAAGGTAAACCCTTGTATCACTGGGCCAGGAGGGGCATAGCGATTGTTAAACCGCCGAGACGTATTATCATTGATTCCATTGAAATCCTGAGCATAGAAGGGGAATCCGTGGCCTTTGAAGTTTTTTGTTCTCCGGGGACTTATATCCGGACCCTTTGCAACGATGTTGGGGACCGGTTGGGGTGCGGTGCCTATTTAAAGGAATTACAACGGATTCAAAGCGGGCCTTTTATCCTTTCCCAGGCCCTTGCTTTGGAAAGGATTCAACAGGCTTCCACCAGGTCAGATATCGAGGCCCTCAAAATCCCGGTGGAAGAGATTTTGCAGCATTTGCCTCAAATCAGGGTAGAAGGGCAATGGAAAGATAAAATCAAACAGGGAGGATTTCTGACCCAGGCGCCGGGTATTTCTCCATGGCCTCAGGTCGAGCCCGGGGTGCCCATTTGCGTGAAAGGACCCAGGGATGAATTGTGGGCCATTTATCAAAAGGAAGCAAACGCCAAACCGACTCTTAAACCTATAAGGGTTATTATTTGATAAAAATAGGGTTTAAGGATTCGAGGATTCCAGGGTTCAAGGGGTGGTGTTTTATTTTCCTAGTTTTTCACTTGAATCCTTGGCCCCTTGAATCCTTTCTCAAACATAGAAGGCGCCCGCATTGAGCGGGTATAAACGTTTATTTATTTAAAGGAGGTATATCGTGGGATTATATGCGGAACAAAAAAAAGAAATTCTGGGGAAATTCGGGGTACACCCCACAGACACCGGTTCTCCAGAGATTCAAATTGCCTTGTTAAGTGAACGGATCAAATATCTGACTGAACACTTTAAAACCCACCAGAAGGATCACCACTCCCGACGGGGGCTGCTCAAACTGGTGGGTCAGCGCAAACGGATGCTGAGTTATTTAAGAAAGAAGGATGCCGAACGGTATCGAACCCTCATACAAGAATTGGGAATTCGTAAGTAAAGCGCAGGGTTTTCCCAATATAAGGAGCATACAGTAATGATTCAAGCAGTGACTACCGAAATAAATGGAAAGACCTTGAGTATTGAAACCGGTCGGGTGGCCAACCAGGCCGGCGGTGCGGTCCTGGTTCAATACGGGGAGACGATTGTCTTGGTTACGGTGGTGTCCTCAAACGATATCCGAGAAGGGATCGATTTTTTGCCCTTGACGGTTGATTATCAGGAGATGGCCTATGCCGCCGGCCGTATACCCGGCAGTTTTTTCCGCCGGGAAATCGGACGACCGAGTGAAAAAGAAACCTTGACTTCCCGTTTGATTGACCGGCCCTTGCGGCCCCTTTTTCCCAAGGGGTATCGTAACGAAACCCAGGTCATCGCCACAGTGCTTTCAGTGGATCAGGAAAACGACCCTGACGTCCTGGCCATGGTCGGTGCTTCGGCCGCCCTGGAAGTCTCGGATATCCCTTTTAACGGACCGATTGCCGGGATCCGGGTGGGCCGCATCAACGGTGAATTGATTTTAAACCCCACCAGTTCTCAGTTGGTGGACAGCGACGTCAATCTGATCGTGGCCGGTACCCGGGAGGCCGTGGTCATGGTGGAAGGCGGAGCCAGGGAGGTCCCCGAAGAAGACCTGGTGCAGGCGATTTTTTTCGGTCATCAGGGGATTCAAGACATCCTGGATCTTCAACAAAAACTTGGCCGGGTCGTTGGAAAAACCAAAAAGGAATTCCCGGCCCCGCTGGAAGATGTTGCCTTGAAGACCCGGGTGTTCGATCGGGCCCAGGGGCCTTTAATAGAGGCATTGAACTTACACGGAAAAATAGAGCGCCAGGACCGGATACGGGCCGTCCAGGAAGACCTGGTCAAAGAGTTGTGCCAGGACGCCCCGGAGACCCAAAAAGAAATCCATAAGTTCTTTGAGGAACTGGAACGGCAGTTGATCCGCGATATGATCTTGAAGGAAAAAACCAGGATCGGCGGAAGGGCTTATCATGAGGTCCGGCCCATTACTTGTGAGGTGGCGGTTTTACCCAGGACCCACGGATCAGCCCTCTTTACCCGGGGGGAAACCCAAGCCCTGGCAGTCACCACCCTGGGGACTTCCTCGGACGAACAACGGATCGATTCGTTGAACGGGGAATCGTTCAAGTCGTTTATGCTTCATTACAACTTCCCGCCCTTTTCGGTCGGAGAGGCCCGAATGCTGCGGGGCCCGGGCCGGCGGGAGATCGGGCACGGGGCCCTGGCCGAAAGGGCTTTAAAGCCTATGCTGCCGTCCAATGAAGATTTTCCCTATACCATCCGGATTGTCTCGGAAATATTGGAATCCAACGGCTCATCCTCCATGGCTACGGTCTGCGGGGCGAGTCTTTCTTTAATGGATGCCGGTGTGCCCTTAAAATCTCATGTGGCCGGAGTGGCTATGGGATTAATTATGGAACAGGGCCAGGTGGCTGTTCTAACCGATATCCTGGGCGATGAAGATCACTGCGGGGACATGGACTTCAAGGTCACCGGCACTGAAAACGGGGTTACCGCCCTGCAGATGGACATCAAGATTCAAGGGGTGACCCAGGAGATCATGGGCCAGGCCCTCCGTCAGGCCCGGGAAGGACGGTTGTCCATTCTCGGTTTAATGAACCAGACTATCCTGCAGCCCAGGACCAGCATCTCCGATTATGCCCCCAAGATCACTACCATTGAGATCAACCCGGAAAAGATCCGCGAAGTGATCGGCCCGGGGGGCAAAGTGATCCGGGCCATCGTCAGCGAAACCGGGGCCAAGATCGAGGTGGAGGATTCCGGAAAAGTTATCATCGCCTCGTCGGACAGCAAGAGCGTGGATCGGGCTATTGCCATGATCAAAGAGATCGTTCAGGAAGTGGAAATCGGCCAGCTTTACATGGGCAAGGTGATCAAAATCATGGACTTCGGGGCCTTTGTCGAGATTCTACCCGGCACCGAAGGTTTGGTTCATATCTCCCAGTTAGACAATCACCATGTTAAAAAAGTCACCGATGTGCTCCAAGAAGGCGATGAAGTCCTGGTCAAGGTCCTGGAAGTGGACCGGCAGGGCAAGATCAGGTTAAGCCGCAAGGCCGCTTTGGGCCAGACCATTCCCCCGAAGTGATGACTATGGTAAAAAAAACCATATTACCCAATGGACTTAGAATCGTCACCGAGGCCTTGCCTTATCTGTATTCGGTCTCGGTGGGGATCTGGGTGGACAACGGCTCACGGGATGAAAATCCTGATGAAAACGGGATCTCCCATTTTATTGAACACATGATTTTTAAGGGCACTCGGAATCGGACCGCCCTCATGATTGCCAAAGAGATGGATGCCATCGGGGGAATGTCCAATGCCTTCACCTCCAAAGAACAGACCTGTTTTTATACCCGGGTATTGGAAAACCATCTGGAACAGGGGGTTGAGATCCTTTTGGATATCTTTTTGAACTCCCTTTTTGACCCCGAAGAACTGGAAAGGGAGCGGCTGGTGGTCCTCCAGGAAATCAGCATGGTCGAAGACACCCCGGATGAATTCACCCACGTCCTTCTCGGAGAGACGGCCTATCAAGGAAATTCCCTGGCCCAGCCGATCCTGGGGACCCCGAAAACCGTTCAGGCGATTAATCAGGAAAAGATCCTGGATTACCTGGGGAGGTCCTATGGTCCCGATAAGATCGTGGTAGCCGCGGCCGGGAAAGTGGACCATGAGGCCTTTGTGGACCTGGTTGCCCCTGAACTGAACAAGATCCACCCCATTGTCGCAGCTAATAACCGCCAGGGTCCGGTCCTGCGTTCCAAATCAAAGGTGTTTACCAAGGATTTGGAACAGGTCCACATCGCCTGGGCCACCAAGGCCCCGAATGCCGCCGATCCCAGACGATATGTCAGCACTCTGCTGAATGTCATTATGGGCGGGAACATGAGCTCCCGTTTGTTTCAGGAAGTCAGGGAAAAGAGGGGATTGGCTTATTCCATTTATTCTTTTCTCTCTGCCTATCGGGACACCGGCATGTGGGGGATCTATACGGCCGTGGCCAAAGAAACCCTGACCCAGACCCTGGAAGTTATCGGACAGGAACTCCGGAAATTGAAGCAAGGAGAACTTCCTGCCCCGGAACTCAGTGCCGCCAAGGAATTTGTCAAAGGAGGGATCCTTTTGGGGGCCGAAAGCAGCGATAACCGCATGACCCGCATCGCTAAAAATGAAATGATGTTCGGCCGGGACCTGCCCTTTGAGGAAATTCTGGAGGATCTGAATAAGGTAACACCCAACGAAGTGATTGCCCTGGCCGATGAGATTCTTCAGTCCGGTCATTTCTCTCTGGTCTCCCTGGGGCCGGCGGCCGAAGGGGATCTGCCATCCCCGGCCATTGCCCTATGACCAAACCTCTGACCCTTCGCATTCACCGCCTGAACCCGGAAAGAGATCGGGATCTTCCCATCCCCGGATACATGAGCCCCGGGGCCTCCGGCCTGGATCTCCCCGCGGCCATTGAGGGTGAAATCACCCTGGCCCCCGGTGAAATCCGCCTGATCCCCACCGGCCTGGCCCTGGCCATACCTCCCGGATTTGAAGGGCAGGTCCGGCCCCGAAGCGGCCTGGCCTTAAAACACGGCATCAGTCTGGTCAACACCCCGGGCACCATCGATTCCGATTATCGGGGCGAGCTCGGAATGGCGATAATCAATCTGGGACAAAACCCCTATACCATACACCGGGGAGACCGCCTGGCCCAACTGGTGATCAATAAAGTCTATCAGGCCGATATTCAGGTGGTCGATGATTTGGATACCACCGACCGGGCCGACGGCGGCTTCGGCCACAGCGGCATCTAATCCTTCCTTAGAGATTAGGACCGGCGGAGAAGGCCAAACCCAATAATGTTTTTTTCCTATTTTTAGAACCCCCTGTTTTTCTCCTTGACCCCTTATTAGCGCTTATTTTATACTCTTCCTGTCCGAAAGGAAATTTTTAGCCCATAAAAGAGCCCCATTATGAAAATAGGGGTCTTGGATGGTCAGGGCGGCGGGATCGGCAGTGCCGCCATCAAAAAGTTGCGGGAGGAATTTGGCGAGAAAGTGGAACTCATCGCTCTGGGAACCAATTCCATCGCTACGTCCCAGATAAGGAAGAAATGATTCTGGAAAGTGTGGATATTCTGGAACCGGATAACGGTAATATCCGGCTGGTCAATATTTTCGGCGAACAAAAAATTCTGCCGCCGGGATCAAGCAATTATCGTTGGTCAATCATAAAATAATACTGGAAGAAAAATAAACTTAAGAGGAGGAGCGTCATGATAGAAGAGGTATTTAAAAGCCTTTCCTGGTTAGGGCACGATGGGGTGTTGTATCAGAATAAAAAAACCATTTATTTTGATCCCTTTCAAATCGAAGGTGGGCCGGCGGCGGATATTATCCTGATCAGCCATGATCATTTCGATCACTGCTCTCCGGATGACGTCAAAAAGATCCAGACCCAGGATACCGTTATCGTCACCGAAGCCGACTCGGCCAAGAAGCTTTCCGGGAAGATCGAAATCATCAAGCCCGGCGAGACCAAAACCATCCAGGGGATAACCATTGAAGCGGTTCCCTCTTATAACACCAACAAGGACTTCCATGTCAAGGCCAAGGGCTGGCTGGGATTTATCGTTACCGTAGAAGGGGTCCGCCTGTATCACACGGGGGATGCGGATTTCATCCCGGAAATGAAAACGATACAGGCGGATATTGCTTTTCTGCCGGTTTCCGGGACCTATGTGATGACCGCCAATGAAGCGGCGGAAGCGGCCAAGGTGCTTAAGCCGAAAATCGCCATTCCCATGCACTACGGGGCCATCGTGGGATCGGAAGAGGATGCCAAAGCTTTCAAGGAATTGCTCAAGGGGACCGTGGAGGTTCGAATTTTACCGAAAAAGAAATGAGGCTGAAAATCGTTAATCAACAAGATATTATTTTATTTAGCCTGTTACAAGTTTGATCAATCGAAGGTCCGCTTCCTTTTGCCGGAGCGGACCTTTGAAATTCTTCAGTCTTTTTACCAGCCAAAATGTGATGCCATCCTCATCCGTGACCGTGGGATTTCTCTTCATTTGATAATTTTCTTGACAAATTAACCGGTTATGCTATTAAAATTATAATGTCCATTTTAACAGGATGTGGAAAAATTCATTTTTACAGGTTGCTCAAAAAGGTCCAGATACAAGGCGCCCAAAATCCCGAGGAATGAGGCGTACATTGAAGTGCGTTGCAATGACAAGGGATGAGGGCAACGCAAGAGATGGGCTTTTTTCAGCAACCTGTTAAGCAACTTTCCCTGCCAATAACTCCTGCCCTTCCTGGGCTTCTTGATAAATAACAAGGGGGGTGCTCTCACCTCTCAGCACCGAACCAATCTTTATAAAAATCTTTGAGAAGATAGATAGCCGGGATCCAAATGCAAAGGATCCATAGAGGATGTCTTCGGGCAAAAAAGTCAAGATAGATGATCATTGCCTATAATCCCAAAGAACCCCTGAGTTGGGGAGATATACAAAAACTATAGAATAACTTGTTGCCTGGAAAACCATGACTGACCAGCCGCAAAACCAGCAGATGCCGCTGTGGGATGAGAAGATCGAGATCGTTTGGCCCACGCCCGGAAATGTGATCACCACAAATCGAGGAATGGATTACACGATTGGCCCACAGATGAATGCAGGAGGCTTCGCCCTCGTGTTCGAGGGCACAGACCTCTTTGGCAATGCGGTTGCTCTGAAGGTCTTCAAGCCAGCCAACCGACCCTTTGCTGAGGTGCGAACTCAGTGGGACCAGGAGCGCTCTCTATTCGAGAAACTCCGCCATCCGAATGTTGTTGCTATCTATGACGCCTTTGTGTGCGACAACCTTTTCTACATTGTGCTTGAGAAGGCATGGGGAAACATTTGCCAATTCATCGACACAATCAAGCCCATCTCGGAAGGCACAGTACGTGAAATTGCCAGACAACTTCTTTTTGGTATTCACTTCATCCATACTCATGGGGTTCTTCATCGAGACATCACCATTTACAACAGCTTGGTATTCGAGGGCCCACGTTCAAAAGGGGCAGTTTACAAAATATCCGACTTTGGTATCAGCAAGGAGTTTGTCTCGCCGTGGGAGGAAAAGGTAACTCACACGCACATTGCCCATCCCTGCTTCATTCCTCCTGAACTTATTTTGCCAGCGGAAGGTTATACAAACGAAAGATCGGACCTGTACCATCTCGGCCTAATCCTCCTCTATGCGTGCACCGGTAGCCTTCCTTTCGATGACTCGATGCCTGCAGATCAGATTAGGCAATTAATCGCTGAAGGCGTGCCACGACAGATTGCCGAACGGCTTCAGACTCCACTTGGGGATTTCATTTCCGTCTTGCTGCGCAGGCACGACGAGTATAGGTATCCATCCGCACTTGACGCTTGGAAAGCATTAAAGGAGACAACCACAACTGTCTAGATGCCTAGACATTTGACCGGAAGCAAATAGAATAATATTGGTCAGTTCTTTCATATTGACAATTGACATAAACCGTTCACTTAATAACTTCACATGATATCGAGGCTAGCTTAAAATATTTTCTTTAGAGGTACCGACAACCAAGAAAAGGCCAATTGAAAGAATTGACCCCCTGGTTCATTCACAGAAGCTACGTCGTAGTATCAGCTAACAGTCAAGCCGTTCATAAGAAAAATGCAATTATAAAAT
>Ga0214473_10001399_pt1 | contig 31924 bp, 51 predicted proteins | sample RVTome_7_FD_203509 | JGI IMG/M metagenome (GOLD analysis project Ga0214473, IMG submission 203509) | Soil microbial communities from uranium-contaminated site in the Upper Colorado River Basin, Wyoming, United States - RVT98D197 | ecosystem: Environmental > Terrestrial > Soil > Contaminated >...
GGCCTGGAACAAGAGGTTAAGTTCTGGTACAAGCATTCGACCGGAAAATTCCGCCTGACATGGATAGCAAATGCCACGTCTAGTTTTACGCTTCCGAACACGTCGCGGGTGGAGCATGAGTTCACGCTTGCGGACGTTTATAGCGCGATCCGGGTTGAATTCAGCGATGACCAGAACCTTAACCGCGCCGTAAAAACATATTCATGGCATCAGGCCGCCGCCGCGAGTGGCAACAGCCCCGACCATTATACGAGTATATCAGAACATGGCTCAGGGTATGAATTTTTTGCTGAATTTAAAGCATTCCATGATACTGCAGGAGACGGCGGGATGGAATTTACCTGCGATGGTAAGACAGACACTAAATTAGGGATGTGTTTCACGCATGACCCGACCGGGCAGTGCATTTTCGGTGACTACTATTTCGGGACCGGTACGACACCACCTGCTATAGTTCTCGACAAAATTAATTTGAAGGTGAATAATTATCGAGCAATCGACGGCGGTACTTGGCAGTCTTATTGCAATTCTACCAAGACATGGGTGCTCCGGGTTTACGGCTGTGACGATTACAATACGACATCGGCAGCCACGCGAAACGCGAGTACATGGGTTGATCTCGGTTTTTCTATGGAAGGAACACCGGCTGCCGAGGGTTCATGGGTCGCAGGTGAAGCCCTTGCCTTTGCAAAGCGTCGCGTCAATGCAATCCGCATCGCATGGGATTTTATGGCGGGGCCAAAAGAAAATGACAGTTATTATGGTGTAATCCACAATATCGAAATCTTGGGCAACCTGATTAAATATGCTCGTTGCCAGCTATCGAATGATGATGTTGATAATGTCGGTAAACCTGAAAAATTAATCGCGGTTTCCAGTTACGAAAAGATGCGGGGTGGCGTGAAGGCGTCAACCGGCGTGCCGGGTTGCCAGCGGGTAAAGAGTGTCAAACTCGGCGCCGCGTCCGGCCCGGCTGCGCAAAGCATGGCGCGAATCCTCTTGCTGACTTATTTGCGGATGTCCGAGATGCGCCGGTATAGTTATCAGGGCGTGCTGCCCGGTACACCGGAGCTTGGGATCACTATCTCATGCGACGAAGATAACGACGGGGCGGTCGATTACGTCGGGGTGCTCCGGGAGTATTCGTTCGCAATCGGCCCGGCGGGGATATCGGAAGCGACAGGCGTTATCCTTTCGACCGTACAGGCGGTGATCGATTAATGCCGTGGGACTCAGTAGATAACCGCCTTACGCGAAACCGGACACTCGCCGACGAAATTCAGGCGCAAATCAGACGGGCGATCAATCACAGGCCAGCCAAACCGTCCACAATAGGCGTGGGGATGCTTAAATACGGCGACACTACACCGGGAAGCGGACAGCGGGATGTCGCCTTCGTAGACCTCACGGACACGCCAAATACTTATACCACCGCTCTTAGTCTTCACCGAATAAATGCTGGTAAAACGGGATTAGAAGAAGTCGCCCCGTCCGAGCTTGGCCTTGTATCCGTCCAATCATTGGCTGCCGGTTTTGCGGTGGCCACTGTGACGGCAGGCAGTTTTTCATCGACAACCAATTATGTAATAACTGCCGCAGGTACAATTGATTGGATCGGCATTTACATATCCACGTGGATGCCGGATATTGGCAATATAGATACAATTACAGTCACGCTTTATATTAACGGTGGGGCGACGGATTCATTTACGAATACGGACGGGACTGCTGGGGTAAAGAGCGGCACAGTTTCGGAAGCCGTTGCGGTGGGCGCTATTGTTGAAGTCAAGGTGAAGGTCACGACACAGCGGTCGGCGCTTGACGTGATTCAGTTCAATGCCTGGAGCGCAAGATTTAACGGAGCGATTGTATGACAGGAATAAATCTACCATTCGCGATTAAACCGCACTTCAAGGTGAAGATAACCAGGCGGAATCCTTATTGGAAGTTGCCTTATTTGTACAGAGTATGGCTACATTGGCGGGGATTAGCCCCGTATCAAAGGAGCAAATAACATGGCCGCTGGAAACGCGCAAAAGTTTACGACAGTATTTTTAGAACTGGTCAACGACATGTGTACGGGCGATGGGTCGGCACCCGCGACGTATTATGTCCACATGGGTACGAATGGAGAGCTCGCCGTTCCCGGTGATATCGCACTTGCGGCACCGTCCGCAGAGGCACGCGCCGCATGTACGGAGAGTCAGCCGACTACGGTGACATGGCAAGAGGCCGGGGCGAACATCACGAGCCTGAGTGACCAGACCATCGCGGAGCTTGGAATATTCACGAGCCTTGCCAGTACGATACTGGTGGCGCGCCGGAGTTATGCGACGGGGTTCCCGATTCTGACGAACGACTTGGTTCAGATCACGTTCGTGGGTACAACCGCACAGGCTGCGTAAGACGGGAGCATTAACCAATGGCTCAATACGCCCGACCCGATGCCGACGTCAGCGCGGGTAGCTGGACACCATATCCGGCCTCTCCGGCCACGCTGTACGATAAAATCAGTGAGACATCGCACGACGATGCGACTACCTATATCACGACGACGGCGGCAGCTACGACGTGCGAAGTGGGATTATCGAATGTTACTGACCCGGTATCATCGACCGGACACATCCTGTACTTTTGGGCGACGGCGACGGGTTCGGGCGGCGGTGAAAAGATTACGATGCTGCTCTTTGAGAGCACTACTCAGAGGGCGACATCGGGCGCGAAGACGATTACCCGCACAACGTGGAATGAGTATACATATACGTTGTCGGCTGCGGAAGCCGATGCGATTACCAATTACTCAAACCTGACTATCAAGCTCACATCCGCACAGACAGCGGGGGAGACCTTAAAAGTTACGCAGGCATATCTGGAAGTGCCCACAGCCGTGACGACCTACAGCGTGACCATCGCCGTTAGCATGGCACTCGCTCCGGCACTTACTCGCGTGGTGACATTCAAGCGAAGTATAGCGGTATCGACAGCCCTGAGTTCTGCAATCAATCGCCTGATTACATTTCATCCGACGATTGCAGTCTCTCTTGCACTCTTGCGGAGTCTGGAAAGAGTTGTGACTTTCAAACGTGGAATAGCGGTTAGTCTTGGATTGTCACCGGCTCTTGGTAGAGTGATAACGCGGGTGAAGTCATTCGGAGCATCGCTAGCTTTGAGTCCATCCATTACTCGCACGGTGACATTCGTGCGCGGTATCGCCGCCAGTCTTGCGCTAGTTCCATCGATTGTTTACGAACTCACACAGGCTGGCGGGGGGACACTCTATAACGTGACCATTGCCGTGAGTCTGGCTCTGTCACCTGCGTTTTCTTTCGTTCATTCGCTTTCCGGGCTTTACGCCCGCGCCGTGTCCCTTGCCGTCGCTGCTAAAACTCTGGTAAAATCGATCACCGCGAAGACCGTCACGGAATCTATCGCAGACAAGGACATCGAGGTGGACTAATATGAGCACACTGGAATTACGGGAAGGCAGCCGGGAGCCGATTACGATAACCCTGACTCGCGGCGGCGTCGCCTACGACCTCGGAGCGAAAGCCGTCCGTATGCGGCGCAAAAACGGCAAATCGGAGCCGACCTATGATACCTTCGCGACAACCGATACCCCGGCTCTGCTGGTCGTTACAACGGCAGCTAGCGGCATCCTGACGTTTACACCGGCTGCCACGACATGGAAGGGCGCGGAGGTGAATTATAAGTATGAGTTCTACATCGAGGTTGAAGTTTCGACCGGCGTGTGGTACGCATGGAAGGAGGCCGAAAACGAGAAGGTGAAGATCGAACCCGCTTTCGGATAAGGTGACGCGATGGATAATAACGAATTCGAATTAATGGAATTCTATCGCAATCTCGATGAACCCATTACAGCACTCACGAATGAGATTGAACGCATCGCCCTTGAAAAAGAAAAGACGGTAATCAGGGGCGCGATCCGGGAACTATTCGAGGATGTTATCGAGGAAATATTCGACAGTAACTTCCTTGAAAATAAGGGGCGCAAATTCTCCAAGTGGGGCAAGCGCACCTGGAAGAAATTAAAGAAGGTATTCAGTTAATGGATAATCCGATCATAGATGAATTCCTAAAGTACATTAATTCCGGTTCAATGGCCGGCGTATTTTTCTCTATTTGGTACTGGATGAAATATATCTGGCCTGTCCAGCGAAAGCAGCGCGATGATGATATACTGGCGCGTCAGGACGACAACAAATTAAAGCGCACGGAAATGCGGGTATTGGTATGTTTTCTCGAACATCTGAAAAAGGAAGGTTACGAAATCGATGTTCCCGATCTCACGAAAGAAATCTAAACCGACGGTTTTAGAGTTACAGACGGAACGCACTGAATTAAACCGGATGCGGAGGAAAATCCTGTTGTCATTCAGCGAAACGGATTGTGAAGCTACGGAGAAACCGCCTAAGAAAAACGGCTCCATAGCCGGGGAGCCGATGCTGGCTGAAAAATAATACGGAGAGCGTGGGGATACTCCTTTCTACCTTCCCTCAACCAATCCGATACCTCCCGCTTCACACATCTTCTCCTGTCCCGCGCTCTCCCACTCTCTCGTAAACCCGCCCCGCGCTGTCCATGCCGTGCTCCCGGATGAAAGCCTTGCCCTTATCGGTGATGCGGAGACTACGGCACCGATGCTCTGGATTTATGAGGTAACCTTTGCGAATCATCGCGTTTAAATGGCCTTTGACATTAGTGTCAGCAATCCCTAGAAGGTCTCCAAGCTCGCGGTAACTCGCGCTAGGATGCGTCGCTATCAGGATCAGGACTTGTGCCTGCCGTGGTGTCAGTTTATCTTTCATGGTTCACCCCCGCCCCCCGCCGTCGAATAGCTTGGTCTGCGCGTACTCACGGTCTATCCGCTCACAGGCGATGTCGAAGTACTTTGGCTCGCACTCCACACCTATGAACTTGCGCCCCAGCCTCGCACACGCCACGCCCGTCGTGCCACTGCCCATGAACGGGTCGAGGATGGTGCCTTTCGTGAAGCCGATGCACCACTGCATGAGCTTTAACGGTTTCTGTGTTGGATGCCAGTGTTCGCCTTGCTCACTATCTCGCAACATTCCCATCCACATGTGTTGAAAAACTCGCGCTGGAATATCAAGATCAGACCATGCGAGTTCACAGTCTCCGAAATCATTTACCTGACCATTTATGCGCTTATACCAGACAAGCCATGCCCTAGACGGTGGTAGTTTATCCGCAATGTAATTCCCCCCCCAGATTATGTGACTATCGCCAATGGCAAGTATTGGAGTCGGGTCAATGGGTTTATTATCATGCGCAAATGCTTCATAAATCGGATTAATCTGTCCTTGCCATCTTTTCACGTCTCGACTTGTACCGCCCATTTTGCCGTCAGGTCGTAGGATATTAATCCCATACGGCGGGTCGGTCACAACCGCATCCACGCCCGTCAGCGTCGGCAGGATGTCTCTGCAATCTGCGTTGTACAACGTGGCGTTCCCAATCCTCACAGGCTCATTCATCCGTCACCGCCCCGCGTGGTCGTCGGCGCAGACCCCGCGCCTGGTCGCCCACGACCGTGCCGATTGATAGTTCGCTCATGTGAATAGTCCATCCTCTTGACTTGGTAAGGGATCATTCGACATCCACCATTCAAAGCACTCATCCGCATCCTTCCATCGCTTACTCATGCTGTCATTCCCTTTTGCCTTACGATTATCCCAGAGCTTATGAAACGCTCGTCTGAATTGCTTCTCGAATCCAGGCCAGCGTTCCCGATCCCGCCTCTTCTGCCATGCCGATTGCATCGGACAGAAAATGCAGCCTAACCGTTTAAAACCTTCATCATACAGGGAGCAGTAGGGGACGTTCTCTTGCCGGATAAAATCCCAAACGTCGGATTCCGTCCAGTCGATAATGACGTGGAGATAATCTTTTTTACTAGCAGTATAGCAGACCTCGACCATTTTCCGATTACTGCGTTTTTTGGATTCTGCCCATCGAATACCAGTCAACACGCGCCGACCAGAGCCGCCTTTTTCTTTATAACGTTCACAGCACCAACGTTTCATTCGAGCCGGAAAACCCTTATCTGGCAAAAGCATTAGCAGGGGTTTTTCAGCCCTGACCCATTCGACATCGGGATGATATTCTTTTATGAACCGCACAAGCTCCGGTGGATCAATTGTCGTGACTGCATAATGAGCATCGTGTTTTACTCCCGCCATATCTGCCAGTCGCTTGATTACGCATGAATCCTTACCGCCTGAGAATGCGAGATAGTACCCGTCCGCAGGCTCGAATGCTTTCAAGCGTTCAATCGCCGTCTTGACGCGGTCGATGGGTCCGAAAAGTGTATGCTCGATTAATGCCATAATTTTGATATAACCATTCCTACCAGCGTGCCGATGACCGCGCACACCATAGCCACGCTAAGGCAGCCGGGGTGCGATAGGATGGTTAGGTCGATTATCATTGTGGTTCCTCTTGTCAGTCATACCGGGTTCTCCTCTTGCCACTGCCGCAGGGCGTTGGCTTCGTCCTTAAATCCTTCTACGAACATAAATGGGAGAAAAATAACCATGAGTTTTTTGTATGACAATTGATGCCGGGCTGTGCATTTTTCATATCGATACGTCAGCCCGTTCGCCCGCGCCCACGCCTTGACTTCCTTGAGCGTGGTCATTGGTTTGTAGTATGTCACGATTTAGCCACCTCCGGCATCTCTTGCGTCTTTAAGAATTTCGCGAGCGGACCATCGGGCGGTAGATTATTCCAATTCAGTTCTCCACTCTCTTGTCGCCCCTTACATGGGTCACACATATAAAGGGTTTCGGATGATTGAATCCCATTTATATGAACCATGTTTAACTCAACCATTTGCCCTTCCATTTCGAGACATAAAATATCTACGATGGTCGGATATCCACAAATGACACAGTGATTGGCAATCATTCAGGCACCTCTCTGTCGGCGATGCGGGTCAGGCGACGGATTATTTCTTCTTGAATGGTTGTATAATAATCATCCGACATTCCCCATGTTTCGAGTGCTTTAAGTAATTCCTCATTCGTCAGTTCTGTCAGATTCATGGTGTCACTTCCCATCCTTTATTCTCAGTCCTGTAACGTCGGGATGTTCATCGGTTGTAATGAGAATCCCGTCAAACTTATCGAGGTCAGGTGGATCCGAAAATATTCGGCAGATAGCCGTTTTCACTTCCGGGAAATCCTTCGGTTCGACATATATATGTTTTACGCGTAAATTTTTCATGGTTGTGTCACTTCCAGGTTGTCGGGTTCTTTAACTCCGCATGGACGTGTTCGGGATTGGTCGCGCCCTTATGATAGACCCGGAAGCCCAGCCCTTCCAGCACCTTAACTATCTGCTTTTTGTCACGCTTGTTTCGTGTCGTGAGATAAATCGCGCCGGGTCCGTAGAAGCCTTCAATGTCGATCCCGTAGCTCCCGGTTGTCCCGTCAGGCCATGCCTTGAAGTCGGGGAATGTCCCGTCGCTGTGCCGGGAAGTCTTATCTACCTTCCGCATCTTGCGGTTATTCCGAATCCCCCGCGTCGCAATTTTCGTGTAGCCGTTCGCGTCAAGCCACTGACAGAGCTTCTCCATCAGCGGGGCGAACTTCGGGTTCACCTTTCGAGCATTTGCTGACAGCACCTTGCCGCGAAAAACTTTGATCTCGATTCCGTGGTCATTGAATTGGATTGGTCCGTTCATCGCCGTTGTCTCCCGTGTTTTGTTTAATGAATTTTTCCGTTATCGAATATAAATCCCCTGCCGCCATTAATAGCCGGTGAGCCGTATCCTGCAAATGCTTCACGGCATTCGCCGCGTCCCGGTACAACCGTGTCTCCGGGATGATGTACTCAATGTTTGCCTCAATGCACATTACCCCGTACTGCCACTGATGATGAATATTCAGTAGCCTCACGACCCGCCCCGACTTGATTTCAGGTCGCACGTCGAATATTCCCATCGTGAAACTACAAAGTTCGTCGGCAGTATGCCGTTCCTCGCGCTGCGGTTCGTGGATAAACCAAACCGCGTCTCCGATCTGGAATGGTTTGAATTGATTGTCTTTCATGTCGTTGTCTCCTCGTTGTCGATTGCCTTCCACAGATGCACATCGTCCATGCGCTTAACCTCAAACGACCGCTTGCACTGCCGGCATTTCAAAACCTTCCGGAGAGTGAAGACCGCTTTATCATGGACATCGCTACCGCCACAGTCGAAGGGGCAGTAAATCCGGACGAAATCCTGCTTATTAATAACGTCCTGGCAGAGGACATCGGCAGGATCAACCCTAAGTCCCGTCTGCCAGCCGATTGGTTCCAGCCGGTAGTCTACCCCTGCCGGAGCCGCAATCGTCGCTTGTGGGGCATCCTGGACGCCGTCCTCGGTCAATAACTGGCCGACAATAGTATTTAAATCTATCTCATCGGCCTCGGAATCATTTGCAGGCATCATCGCGGTTTTCATTTTCCCCGGTGTACATATCCATTTGATTTCGATAGAACCGATACCCCCCGTCCAATTTATTTTCCATTCAATTGGTATTAAGGAACCTGATTCAAGAGCGGACAAAATCTCTTTAAGCCTAATGATGATCTTCTGCGATGGGAAATAAATCTCACGTCGTTTCATAACGTCGCCTCCCGTCTGGTGTTCAGCGCATCGCAGATTTCCCATGCGTCATCCTCGTCCGTTACTTCGCAGATGACCGAATAGTATTGACCGTCCCTAAAGCCAACCTCTATACATTCCTCCCGTTCCCTAATCAAATAATTAGGCAGTTTCCCGTCTTTCGTCTTGCGGTGAATTTCACCTTTCATAATGTCGCCTCCAGGTATTTGTGCATCCCGTAAAGAGCCAGTCCGAGCGCGTCGCCCTGATGGTCATCGGGCTTTTCGGGTTTGACTTTACTGAGATAGGTGGACTTTAAAAGAAAATCGATTGAAAACTTCTTGGCATCAGCCCGGTTCATAAAGCCTGCGCCCTGATACCAGATAAGATTCCGCCATTCCGCAGCCGATGCCGTAAAGAATTTAGCCTCGCGCCAGAATTCATTTGTAACCGCTTCACACCATCCCGATGTCCTGATAGTTTGAAAGGCCGATTGGATATTTTTTCCGACGTATCCCCATTCGGCACAAACGACTGCGGGATTAATAATCATCGCAAGCATCCATACTTTCATATTGCCATAATCCGACGTCTCCACGGTTGTAGCCTTGATGAATTCCCATTTAAACTTCTTGTCGAATTCAATTAGGCACATGCCCGTCTTGGTCGTGCTCTGGTCTACTCCGAGGCTAATCAAGGTCGATCACCTCTGTCCTCGATAAATTTCATAACGTCGCTCAACCGGAACCGCCGCCTGTTGCTTTGCGGACTGGCTCCCAAAGTTAGCGTGCATTTCAGCTTCCCGGAGTTTGCATACCGCCGGACAGTCGCATTGCACACGTCGAGCAGGATCGCGGCGTCCCGGAGGCTGATAATCGGATCATTCAGGATCGTCCATAGCTTGTCGCGTTTGGCGGTGTCCAGTGGCATCATTTCCACCCCTTCCATTTCTTGATTGCGATAGCCAACTTGTGCATCAGCGTCGAGCCTTTGTCGGCCCAGACTTCCAGCGCGGGAGCCTGAATAAACGTTGCCGATTGTTCCTCGCTAAGGTCGATAACAATCGGCAGGATCGGCTCGAAAACCTGAGCGGTCAAGCTCTTATCGTCGAGTTGGAAGATTTCAATCGTGGCGATTTTCGTTCTCATCGTGTTCCTCCTTGTAATTGATCGAGTAATGTATTCATTTTCCTTGCCTGCTTATCTACCGCCCTAAAAACTCGTACTTGAATCTTGGGATCAAACTCGCATCCGCAATCCGGGCATTTCACCGTATGCGTCCGCTTCGCTTTTTCGATAAGCGCGGTAACGGGATACTTTTTCTTTTCCAGAATCTTTAACCGCTTAGCCTTTTGGATTTGCGGACGATCCTGAAAATGCTCGGAGCCGGGAATTTCAGGAAAGTTTTCGGGTAGTGTCAGTGTCATCGTGAACCTCCGGTGTGTATTTAGTTGAGTCAAACCTTTTATTGAAAGGCCCGTCATAATAACGTTCTGTGTGCCCATTGCATACATGTATCCAATTATCATCGTCACCATATGAATCTAATACAGAAGCTACACCCCAACACGGTTCTTGCTCTGTTGAATTATCTAAGTAGATGCAATCTCCACCGCAAGAACAAGGCTGATATGAATCGCTGACTGTTACTTCGTCTTCCAAAAGCCCTTCTATAATTTTCATTTTAGATTCTCCGGTTCAAACATCGTGTTCCTCCGGTTCAAGAAACTTCAGATTTTCTTTCGGGTCAAACCATCGGTTTTTAATGATATGACCGATTGCATATACTTTATTGCTATCCTGCTTTACCCGAACATTTTTACCTTTCAAATCTGACCATTTCATCACACCGATGACTTCTAAAATCTGCCGGATATATTCGCAGCCCCATGCTGTCCCGACGCGCTTATTCTGGGTCTTGTCGAATTGATCGAAACAAAACCCGCCAAAGCCCTGTCCCGCCCCATCGTAATCCAGATCAATCCACGCGGTTAAAAAAGCACCGTCATAATCCAACTGGATTTCGGCATTCTTAATCGTTGCATTAATTATTTCCATCGTATCCCTCCGGTTCAAAGTTGGGGGCTGGCCGGATGTCAGAAAGGGGTGACGTGAATTTCCGACCAGCCCTGGAGTGCAAAATCTGGTTATCCTTCCGGTGTCGCTTCGAGTGATTTCAGATGTGCGATGACCGCTTGCCCTTCATCGTAGGTAAGTTCTGCCGGGTCCGCAGTTCGGCCTTTTGTGTACTCGCTTATCCACTCACCAAAATCCCGGCTGATTACCTTTTCGGCGATTGCGTAAATCATCTTTACCTGCTTTTCGGTCGGGTGTCCACCGTTTGTCGGCTTGGGTGTTGGCTTGGTTACTTTCGCACGCCCCGGTACAGGCTCCCCGTCCTCACTCATTTCGTCAGCGGATACTTCACCGCCCGCTATGAGATCAGATATCGCCCGGTTAGTCGCCCGCGTTTGAGCCGTCGCGATGATGTCCTGATCCTTATTGAACCGGCGTTCAAATTTGTCAGCACCCCCCCATCCGTCAGAGAACGCACCATTAGGATGCGAAGCCCGTACAATGAACCATGCGCTTGCTACACGCCCGTCAGCATCACGCTCTACGGCATGAGATAGGATAGCCGTGGAAAGCGTGAAGGCACGCGCCAGACGCCTCCAGCCGCTTTTCTTTACGAATTCCTTCCCGGCAATCTTCTGGATATCCTCCGGTCGGATAAGCTGCCGTTTGGCAAGGTCGAATTGTAGCATCGCCTCGGCAACCTGGGTAAGGTTTGCCGGACGGACGATCATGTCTTTCGGTTCCTGTGTGATTTTGTCATCTGTCATTTATCGTTCGCTCCCGTAACCTAAGAATTTGAAATGTGTCGCGGCATCAATGTCGACGCCTTCTAACAGGAAGTATACCCGCGCACCAAAATAACTGTTCTCTCCGACTGACTTGTCAGCAGAGCGGATGAACGCCCGGCAGATCGCACATCGGGGAATCTTGACGGGTATCTGTCGAACACATAGCTCCCGCCAGTTCGCCGGGATGTGTTTAACCGGATAATTTGGGGAAGGGCAACTAGATTCAGTTCCTTTGTGCATCTGTCACGCTCCCGATTTTGCAGAGTCGATCCGGTCGTGGACAACCGCCGTCACCGGCGTCGGCGAAACACTGCCAGTACTCAGGACAGCCGGTGCACGGGCAGGCTTCATCGGATGAGGTTAAGGGGATTAGTCGTGTCGGCATTACTTCTCCTCCCCGTCGAGCAGGGTCAGGACGCGGTCAACAAAATGCTTCTTCTGCCAGTCACGCTCGGCGGCATAGGCGGCAGAGGCACAGGTACCGGCAGAGGCACAGGCATAGGTACCGGCATAGGCGGCATCGGCACAGGCAGAGGCACAGGCATAGGCACAGGCACAGGCGGCATCGGCATAGGTACCGGCATAGGCACAGGCATAGGCACAGGCACAGGCGGCATCGGCATAGGTATCGGCATAGGCGGCAGAGGCACAGACATAGGTGGCCAGTCTTACTTCCTCAATTGTCGCTTCACCTAGCAACCATTTCCGCGTTGTCTCGATTGCCGTTCGAGGTCTTTTATCATCAGGATACTTGGCCTCGAAAATTGGCAATACTCTGTCCGCAAAATCGCAGGCGAGTTCAACGCACATGCGGCGTCCCGCCTCCCCGCCTGTTTTTGCAAGCAGCCAGAACGCCCATGATAATTCCCCGCCCTTTTCGATTACATCGACTGGAGTACCTTCGGTCAGGCCGATAGACTCCGCCCACGCGATAGCCTCAGAGCAGGCATTGAGTTCTTTGGCTTGTTGAATTGTTGTTTTTAACATGGCCTATATCTCCTCCCCGTCGAGCAGGGTCAGGACGCGGTCAAATGCTCCACAAGCTGCCATGTGTGCAGCCGCCTCCGTTTGGGTGCAATGTCCACGTTCCCAGGCGGTGGCACGTTCCTTTCGCCACCGCTCGACCTCGGCGCGGAGCCGGGCGCGCTCGGCATAGAGTGTCTTAAGATCACCCAGCGTAATCCAGTGTTTCAACGTACACCACTTCCCATCATTGTCGATAAACTCAAACATGTTGGGTTCGACCGGATGTATATCGACCCTTACCGCTTTCTCGAACCCTTCAAAAATTGATTCATGTGTCATGTGTTCACGCTCCATTCTCAGAATCCCCCCGACCCGCCGCACATCGACGGGCAGGGGAGTAGTTATTTGATCTGTAATGCCGAGTATAATGCAGAGGCTGTCGCTTCCTCATAGGCCTTCAATGCAGAGGCTGTCGCTTCCTCATAGACCTTCCATGCAGGGGCTGTCGCTTCCTCATAGACCTTCCATGCAGAGGCTGTCGCTTCCTCATAGACCTTCCATGCAGGGGCTGTCGCTTCCTCATAGACCTTCCATGCAGGGGCTTTCAGGAAGTTAATCGCAAACCAATCCAGATCGAGTTTTAATTCAACCGCTCTGTACAAAACATCCAATCTTATCTCAACACCTTCAGGCCACTCAGCCTTGAAGATGTCCACCTGACTCTGACAGGCGTTTTTTTCGGTTAGCATTTCTTGTGTAATTTTCATCGTGTCACGCTCCATTCTCAGAATCCCCCCGACCCGTTTGGCAATTCAGTGAAACCCCTCGCGCCGCTCATTTTTTCGTTAATCCGGGTGGTTCAATTTCACACCGATTGGCACGGATTCGTCAGGGGCTTCACTCAATTGTCAATGTTCAATCCCCCCGCCCCGCCCCACTTGGGACGGGTAGGGGAGTAGTTAAGGCTGATTAACAAATCGCTTCACTTATCAAAGTCTCAATGAATCCCTTAAATTCGCTCTGGGTAGTTTCCGCCCAGTCCTTGCCTCGCCCGTTTTCAACTTCCTGAATCATTTCATCGAACCATCTCCAATCCTCTTTGACCGATCCGGCCTTTGAGTTTCGGAGATGTTCAATAAAAGCATCTGTCATTCCGTCTGTGATAATAATTGTTACTTTGTCCATTTTGCGCTCCCCGGATAAGGTCGGTGCCTTTAAGATGAGCATAGCTTAACAGATGGTGTACCCTTTGTCAAGCTAAATAATCCCTTTTCGTAAATTATTTACGGAAATTTCCATGAGGTGCAGCGTACTCGGACTCGCCTTGCGCTTGCCAGATATCACGTCCTCGACAGTCCGTCGGGATAGCTGGGTCTCCGCTATCAATGCGCTATTGCTGATTCCGTAAGCCTTCATTAACCGTTTGATTTTGTCCAGTTTGAGGTCGTAAATTTTCTTAGCCATGAAAATAAAATATCATAAGGGGTATACTTTGTCAAGCCGAAATCTTGACAAGCTGGAAATTATCGGGTAGAATCCAGGCGATGATTTTTTGCAGCCCACAAGTCTCATCCTCCTCTTTGAGAAGCCCCGGTCGACATGGAGGTTGGCCGGGGTACTTTTTTCTTGACAAGCCGGATCGCCTGTGATAAGATTCCCGGTAGCGTTCTGCTAGGCCGCTCGAAATATTACGAAGCCCCGACCTAGCAGCGGGGTTTTTCTTTACGGGAGCGGGGCCGCTCTAACCCCGGCTCCGCTCCCAGAGGGTTAGAAAATGACTCGACAAGGAACAGTAATAAGACACACGCTACTTGACTCCGACACTTACGCCGCCGCCCCGGATAACGTGAGGTCGGTTTTTTTATGTTTGATCCTCGCGTCCGATGACTGGGGGAAACTACCGGACAATCCCTTGAAGCTCGCTCGGATGATTGCCGTCTGCTGCAAGCTCCCGGACGAGATCGCTATTTGCATTGAGTGGCTTATCCGGGACGGCTGCATGGAAAGATACAGAGTCGGCACTGAATCATATTTGCGCTGGACGAAATGGGACGAACATCAGGAGCGCTTAAAGAGCCGGGATAAGGCCATGTATCCTTCACCGGACGGTACGTTTGAGGCTTCAACAAATCCTCGTGCGATAGCAAAACAGTCACCGCCCGGTGTACCGCATGGTGCACCGCACGGTATACCGGACGGTTCACCGCACGGAGCCCTAAAGGAAAGGAAAGGAAAGGAAAGGAAATTAGGAGAAAGGAAAAGAAAAGAAAAGAAGGAATATCCCCCGGAATTTCACGATATGGTAACGTCCTACTTCAACGGTACCCTTTCAGAGCGGGAACAAGAAGCTCAACTGGAAGCCTTAGACGGACTGATACGCCTTGATGGTTTTGACCAGGACAAGATTTTCGCCGTCCTGCAGGCTGTCAAACAGGGCGATCTGGATGATGCTAACTTCGAATGGTCCGCACAGATTAAATCATTCTGTGGACTCCGGGAGTTTAAAAAAGGCCGCCACGCAAACAAGATGCACAACCTGATGGGTGCCTATGACCGCCTGCAGGAAATAACACAATCTCAGAAACCACGCCGTGCTTTCGGGGGTGAATCGTGACCGACCTCATTCCCCCGCACAATCTGGAAGCCGAAAGATGCGTCCTCGGTTGCTGCCTCTTGGACAAGGCCGCCCGGATAACCGTGCTTTCGATGATCCGTGAGGACGACTTTTTTCAGCCCCCGCACCGGCTGATTTACAACGTCATCGAGGCGATCTCAAACTCCGGACGGATCCCCGACTTCGTGACCGTCTCAAACGCGCTCATGGAATCCGGGAATCTGGAAGCGGTAGGCGGCGGGGAATACGTCGCGGGACTCACGAATACCGTGCCGTCCGTCCGGAACGCTGAATTTTACGGCGATATTGTCCGGGAAGCGTCCGGAAGGCGGCGGATGATCCGACTCGGAAGCGAACTCATGGCGGCGGCTTACGGTAAGAACTGTCCCTCTTGCGACGAACTCCAGAACACAGTCCTTTCACAACTCATGGAAATCGGGCGCAACCGCGCCAACGAAAAGGCTCAAAATCTTTACACGACATATCTGGAATCGATACAATATGCTTACGACGTGACTTCCGGGAAGCGGCAGGGTCCGCTTAAAATGGGATATCCTGATCTCGACCGGAAATTTGCGCTTGAGCCCGGCGACATGGCCGCGATAGGCGGATACACGTCAACCGGTAAAACAACGCTCGCGGTGAACTTCGCCCGGAATGTCGCCTATGCAGGTGGTAAAGTCCTGTTCTTATCGCTGGAAATGACGCGCCGCCAGATCGACCATAAGTTTGCAGCCGCGATAAACAACCTGCCGGGGCATCTTTTTAAGTACGGGAAGTTCTACCAGGACTCGGAATACGGTTCAGACGCTACCAGGTACACGGAGACGCTCAAAAAGATGGGTAACCGCATCTGGATTAAGCATTGCCCCGGCGCGACTTTGGGGGCTCTCAGGCGGACGGTAAAACAGGAAATGATCGAGCATCCGGGTATCTGTCTGGTGCTCATAGACTACCTGCAGTTAATCCGCCTGGACACGACCCGGTATGTGCCCGCGACTGAGAAAATGACTATCGTATCGGGTACGGTACAAGTCATGGCGATGGAATGCGAAGTACCAATAATCGCGATGTCGCAATTCAATCGCAAGGACAAAAGCCAGGTTAATCGACCGCCCGCGCTTGAAAGTTTCCGCGAGTCCGGGAGTATCGAACAGGACTCCGGTTACTGCCTGCTCTTAAACTTGCTCGAAGACCAGACGGACGGCAAGCATTGGAATCTGCCAGTCTGGGAGATCGAGCTTATAATCGCGAAAGGACGCACGGAAGGCACCAGCACAACGGTCATGCAGTTAACCCGGAACACCGGAGTTTTTGAGGAAATCTTAGAACCGACAACGAGGAAATAACATGAACCCAGAACTCGAATATCTCAACGCCAAACAACGCTTCCAGGACTTGCTTGCCTGCATCGGCGGCAGCGACGACCCCGCCAAGGCCGCCCTCATCCTCGCGATCATGGCCGCCCGGAAGGAATTGGACGACACCTATACCCGGATTTTCCATCGGCAGGCGGTTAAGGTTTGACATCCTGACTAATGTGTTATAATAATTGCCAGGGGAGGCGGACGGGGTATGGGTAGGCCGGAGTATTTAGTTAACCCGTAAGTGCAACCGCGATTCAACGTTACTTGACAATGCCAGACTCAACTGAAATCAGACGCCGCGAAATTGCAAGGCTTGACTTCGAGTCCGCTTTCACCATGAGCGGAGCGCAACACGCCGCCACATACGACGTGTCGCAGTCCCAGATAAGCCAGGACAGGCGAACCGACGTTTACGCGGACGAACTATCAAAGTGCGACGGCGGGCGCCTTAATCGCGTTAACACGAAGTCATGGGTCTTCATCGAGGCTGCTATCGACATGGGGATTGAATACATGACTGCCGACAAAATCTCGCTTGCCCCCAAAGGCGTCCTGTACCGGGCGATGGACTGCATCCGGCTTGCGCTTGAGCACACTGGCGAAATAAAACCACCCGGCGATGAATCCGGCTCATCTCTACTCGACCGCTTATTCATGCCCGCGTCCGTGCTCGAAAAAGAGAACGCGGAGTTAAAGCGTCGCATCGCATCCATCGAGGCGCGGCTGTCGCGGCTGAACGGCATCGGCGAGGACGTGCTCCGGGACATTCCCACAGATAGCACGACCTACACCGCGCCGGATGAATCAGTCTGGGAGAGCAGGCAGGCATACGAGGAACATACAGGCCGCAAGGCACCGGAGGCTACCCCAGATGTGTAAAGAAGACGAGGGCAAGCGCCCTTCATACGCGCACTTCTGGCCGGGTGGGAAACTGCCCGCGCCCGTTGATAAAGAACCTAAAGAAAAAGACTCACAGGAGACACAACCATGTGGACATTCACAGACATCTTGCAATGGATCGTCCTGATAGGCGTTGCTATCGCCTGCGGTGACGTGCGGACGCGGTTCGCTGAATACGTTGAGAAACACAAGAATGACATTAACTACGTCCATGCTGTCAAATTTTCGGATATGCTTGAGGACATGGGTGTTCTGCAAGGTGGCAGGCAAGCAATAAAGCAACTTGCCGATGAGATTAAGGCGCATGGTAAGCATCTGGATGAATGAGATACCCCGTCACAATAGAGACCGTCAATCGCCTCATGCGAATTATCCCTGACCAGAAAACCGAATCAGGTTATCTTGAATGGCGCGGTGAATGGCAGCGCGAGATGCTGGACGCGCTTGTTAATTACCCCGAAGTCGTAATTCAGGCATCGCGACAGGTAGCAGGGAAAACCTTCACCGTCGGCATGTTTGAGGCCGCCCGCATTATCGCCGGAAACACGGTCACAATCGGCTACCCCACATTGGCGCAGTCATCGCGCTTACTCGGTGAACGTATCACCGGGAACGTCAACACGATTAACAAACTACTCAGTGACGCGACGGGACACAAGTTATTCCGGCAGCCCCGCGAGCAAGTGGCGTATCAGCGTTGGCAACTCATGGATGACCCGACGCATGAGGGCAAGCTGTATTCGCTTTCGGCAAACGAGATCGCCGTCCATAAGCCGGAAGGATACACGACGGACGATCTTGACCTTGACGAAGCGCATCGGCAAACTGAGAAGACCCTCGGAATCTTCGAGCCGTTCACCGACATCGCGCTGGAGCAGGGAAATGCCCGGATCGTTTACATCGGTATCGGCGGTCACAAGACAAGCCTAATTGAGCAGAAAAAGCTCAAACCTGGCGTCAAGGTCGTGCGCTGGCCTGCGTCGCGGATCATGTCCGTAACATCGAAATGGGACAAGGTATTTGAGCAGCGTCGCGCATCGATGTCCGACTGGCAATGGCGGCAGCACTACGAATGCTTGCAGTCAACCGAAGGTATGCGCTTGATGTACCCGGAGGGTATTCCCGGCGTAATCGACGTACAGGAAATTCTCAGGCACGGACTTGCCCCTATTTTATATTTCGGTATCGATGTGGGCAAGATCGTTGATTACACGGTCGTTAAAGTAATCAGCGTTATTACCGGGCTTGTTGGGCAGGAAGTCAAGAAGATCATTAACGAGGTTGATACGCTATTAGTCCCGCAAATCGACTATACCGAGCAGGCGATAATTATCAAAAACTGGATTGATAAGCGGTACTATTGGAAAGGTGAGCGGATCGTTGTGGAGTTGAACGGTCCGGGGCAGGTATTCTATGACGTGCTCGGAAAGGTATTCGGGAGACGCATTCGAGGGATCACGTCAACTGCCGAACTGAAAGAACAGTTCTGGCATGAAACCACAACGGCGATCCGTGACGGACGTTACGGTTGCGTGCAAGAAGAAAGTAGGTTACACTATGAGGGCATGACGTACGAGTACAAACAGGGCAAGGCAGGTTTTAAGATGGAGTTTGAGCACAGCGATCATTGGATGGCTTTGTGCATGGCCTGGCTCGCGATGCAGACCGTGGAGGTATTATAATGCCGATGCGACAGTGGGCAGTCAACGATAAGGCGGTCCCCCCGACACTTAACCGCGCCATGAACGCATGTAGACATTGCCAGCGTGAATTTAAAGTGACAGAAAACGTGAACGCCGTATGCTCATACCATGCGGAGGCTCTCGACAATTACGCCCGCGAGATCGGCGCCCCTCCCCCGGATTTGAAGCGTACCGCCCTGCGCTTGCACTATACCGCATACTTGGATGACGACGCGCCAAGCCAGGATTTCGGTCTCTTGAAAGACAAACAGGAAGCCCGGCTGAATGGAGGAAAACTTTAATGCCAGAATCAATCGGCATCGCCGACACCATCGCGACACCCGCCTGGAAAGAGTCTGATTTCAAGATCGTGAAAGGCCGCGAGATATACGAGGAAGTGAGCCTCACCGGAATCAACCGCGCCGTGATCGACAGCCTGACCGCGTTCATTACAGGCGAAGCCGACATGAAGGAAACGGGCAGCCCGGCGTGGCCTGAGATTCCGCCCGACAAGCTCGTGGAATATTTTCTCGTTGACGGCTCGTTCGCGCTCCGACTCATCAGCGAAAAGGAAATGAAAGCGAATGAAAAGCTGGATGACCCCTTCGAGTTTCTAACCGACCTGATAGAGGTTCATCGCCGGTTGGTCACGCAGCAATTACGCGATCCGGACGATAAGCTCACGGACGTTACCCGCGTATGGCAGCAGCAGACTAGCAGCTGGCTTGTGCGCGATGTAAAGAATTATGGGCTGGAGGGTGAGCAGATAGAGGCGACAAACCATTACCCGCTTAACGCGTTCATGCCATATCCGAACGGGCAGGGGCTTTTGTACTGGAATCAATTCACTTACCGCCGGATCGAGGAAATCGAGCAGAGCATCAGGCAGCAGACGGGCAAGGCCGCACTGTCACTGATACTGACCGGCTACATGGGAGACATTAAGCAGGCGCAACAGGCATTTGCTACCGGCAGCGAGATTGTCCACATCCCCGGCAACCCGACGGTTACAAGAGTGGCTTCGACATCGACCGCTGATCAGCTCATGCGGAGCGGGGATAAGTTGATGCTGTTGTTCCTGAAGAACACGCATCAGGTTGAAATCAGCGAGACGGCGACCTTATCGGGCGTGGCGCGTCGGTTGGCAATGACTCCGATGCTGCATTTCATCCGCATGATTCAGCGGCAGATCACAGCCATATACGCAACGCTTGGATACGAACTATCCTTGCGCGGCCTGAATATTATGACGCCGGAAGAGCGGTCAGCGGAGCTTGACTTCCTGAAGCGCGGTCGTGACGAAGGCCACTTGGACGAGCAGGAGTACCGCACGGCGGCAAAGGCATTATATAATTGACAACTTATAAAAAGTGTGGTATACGAAAACCATGACAGAAGAGACACCGCAACCTGCACCTCCTGCACCTCCACCCGCGCCTGCCCCTGCCCCCGTTGTGGACGAGGAAGCCCGTAAGCAGGCCGGGTACTATGCGCGATACCCCGAAAAGTTTGAGGCCGTCTTGGGCGAACTGGAAGCATCCGGGCAGGTCGCAATCCGCGCAGAGGTTAACAACCTTAAACGCGAGATAACGATCCGCGACGCGATTACCGACCATGGACTGACACGCGCCGATGCTGAATTCATCCGAGGAAACACCCCGGAGGAGATCAACGCAAGCGCGGCCAAACTTAAAGCAAGGCTGGGAGCAGCCGCGCCTCCACCTGCACCGGCAGCGCCCAACGGCACACCGGCAGCCCCGGCAGTTATATCAGCACCGCCCGCGCCCACTCAACCGCCCCCGCTACCTGAGCATCGCGGCGGGCGCACATCGATAGAGCAGGCGGAAGCCGATTTGCTTGAATCCTGTGCCAATACAAATTGGACAGAACTGCTCAATCCGAGACGTTAAACGCTGCCGACTTGCGATAACAGTCGAGACCACGCTTCCCTGGGCAATGGCAGGAGACCTCTACCGGCACCACGCCGAGACGACCCCCGTAATCGCGGGAGAAAAATAATCCCCTAAGAGGTCAAATATCATGGCATTCGCAATGCCCATCGCTTATAGCCGATTGACGCATCAGAAAATCATCGGCTCAAAAGGATTCGTGAATTCATTCGCGAACAACGTTATAGTCCCCGACGGACCGCATACGGGCAATGTGACTTGTACAGTCCTGAGCGCCGCGACACCGACGACAATCGCCGAGGGTACAGGTGTCACCAATGCAGCCGTCACGGTTGCAACCGCTCTCACGTTCGTTGACGGACAGGTGACGATGACCCTGAAGCCTTCGGAGTCCAAATCGTTTTTTACAAAGCCGGAGAACATCGTGCGGATCTCGGAAAATCATGCCGATGCTTTCGTATATGGCGCGACTGGCAGCATGATCGCCGACATGTACGCCGCGACACCGGGCCTGTCAAAAACACTCCCGGACGGACAGGGTAACTTTTACGCCGACGGCACCGCAGCCGAGGCACATCTAAACTGGCAGGCGTTCATGGCTTTGGTTGCATACTGCATGAGCCTGCAGCAGACCGCCCAGGCCGAGGACTTCGGAATCATCGCCCACTATCTGACTTTCGGTAATATGATTACCCTGCGGTCGGATTCATACAAGGCTATCTATGATAGCTCAACAAGTATCTGGCGGTTCCTCGGAATCCCGATCTATTCGACTGCCTACTCGACAAACTTCGGCGCAGCCTCCAGGCCTGCCGCCTTCGTCTATCACAAGGACGCTGGCGCTCTTGTTTGGGATGAGCCGCAGTTAATGGGCGACGGCCCGATGTGGCATTGGGATGCCTGCTTAAAGTGGACAACCATTTGTCCTTACGGTCATGCGCTCCATAACGGCGCGTTGCTTGGCGAACTTCTCAACCTCGCCGCGCTCTAAACGACGGGTTAAAGTGTTCATGTCTCCTGTACATAACGCAGGGGGAGAGGGTAATCATAACCTCTCCCCCAGGTTTCGAATATGACCGACTACCCGCGCATTGTTAGAGGCTTTTATTACATGGCGGACATGCACCCCGGCCTGTATGTGATCGAGACCGGCGGTCGCGGCACGGCTGGCGATGGTGACGTGATCCGCGAGGCAGACGGCAGGCCAAAGTTTATGTGCCTGGAGGACGCACAGAAACATCTCAAGGGAGAGCAGGCATCCGTAAAGCAAGCTCTGCCCACCGATATTTTTCGCCATCTTGACGAACTGGCGCTCACGGATCGTATTCAGATCGTGGCTCCGGGCATTAACGGTAAAAATCACTACGACCATCTCGACCCTGAGTGCTTTACCATCATCGTAAACAAGGCATGTGAAATCCCCGGCATACGTCGGGACTTATGGATGGTGGCAGACCCGACGCCGTATCACGCGCTCGTGCGCGGATACATTGACTGGTTTGCGGAGGGGCTTAAAACGTGTGAATCAATCGGGTGCTTTAACAGCTTGACCATGCTGGAATATTTCGACAAAGTTAAGTATACGCATGAGTGGGCGGGGGAAATATTCGATGAATTTATTGAGCCGATGAAAAACCACATACGGGGCGGCCTCACGATAAGCGGCATGGCCGTGCAAATGGCGTACTGGCTCGGTGCAAAAGATATCGTGCTTTGCGGCGTTGACTTATCGGGCATGTATTATTTCGACGGAAGCGAACGGGGCACGGCGGCTCAACACCACACAGCATGGGTACGCATACTGCCCTTATTCCAGCAGCTTGTCGATTGGGTACAGGCGCGAGGCGTTAAAGTTTATTCACTGTCTGAAACCGCATTAAACGTTGAGAGGATACAAACATGGCAGCAGGAAGTTACACGGTCGTAACGGTTACGGATCACGTCCGGTTGGCAATCGACATGCGGGGTACGGACGCATGGCTCACGGACGCCGAAATAAACGGATTTATTTATGAGAACATAACGGCAACGCGAGGGGATTTCAGTTTCCAACTCGTAACATCGGCTACGACCGGGCCGTCCGGGGTGTATAAATGCTTCCACGGTTATTCTTACGGCCTGTATTTGTGGGGGCCAACTATGAGCGTGGAGGCTGATTGTATCTATGTGCTCAACAGCAAGGGGGCTATCACGGTTACGAGCGGGACACCGACGGCAACTGCAATTACAGTCACAGGCGCGGTCGTGGATTTTTCGGCGGTAATGGTTCAATTACTGCACTGGCTGGCGACGCATCGGTCAAAGGAAATCAGCGCGAGCGCGGGCGGCGGCTCGATAAACTCTCAGGGCATACACGCGCAGTTGCTTGAAATGGCTGATTACTGGACGGGGATACGACAAATAGCATGATACGGAAAGTAAAAGGCGGATATAAACTTGTCAGCAAAAAGGGCAAATCCCTCGGCAAGTACAAAACGAAAAAGGCGGCACGAAAACGTGAACGGCAAGTGAATTATTTTAAACACAAAAAGAAACGATAATGGCGAAGGAACAGAAAATAGTTGTAAAGGGCTGGGATCGTCCGCTTACGGTTGACTGGGACTTCCAGACTGGCTTGCTCAGGCTTGAAATTCAGAGGCTTGCACCGGGCCGTGGTACCGGCAACTTAAAAGAAGCGTTTGAGCATGCCGACACAGCGGTCATAAACGAGGAAGGGAACGTAATCGATATCACCGTCGGCAAACAACACAAGGCATGGCCTTATGCGGCGATACAGGAGCATGGCGGTACGATTCCGGCATTCGATATCCGGAAAGCGCAACGTGCTTTTAAAAGTACATATCTGGCAATGGTAAGAGGAAGGAAAATCAGCGCGGGGCGATATGGCAGATGGTTCCGGCGGTCGTCCGTCGGCGGATACAGGCCGGTCATGGTTGCATGGATTGGCGGGGTGAAAAGATTCTTTACGAAGCGCGGCCCGATTGTAATCTTGGGGTCACATTACGTGGAAAACGGCGTTCATAACTGGTGGAGAAAGTTGTGCGGCGCGTCCAGTGGCGTCGGCGGCGGTGCTCCGGTCGGCGGGGCGATGCGGACTTACTCTTGGTCGAAGGAACATTATAGCCGGGGAATAGATAACAGATGAGCAAAGAACTATTGGATAGAATTATCGAAGCGATCCAATCCGTTAGGGAAGCCGGCGGAAGCAAGTATGTTATTACCGAATATGGCAAAATAAGAATATCAGACCATCCGCGATTCTTTTATGGATTTGCGGAAGCGACTCACGGACATCCCGATTATACTTTTATTGTTTCTAAAAACAACAAAGAATTACTGTCAGATTTTGAGCTAATGGCGGAGGGGATTAATGAAGAAATAGAGGGTACTTTTTGGCTAAAGCCAGGGCAAAATCAAGAACGATTAGCGGACGTAATTTCTGATATTGTTTCGACCGGAAAAACAAAATCTATAGAGAATGTAATAACACTCAATGAATCTACTGCTTTAATTAATAAAACCGTTCTGCCTGCTGAATTGCCTAAATGGAAATTAGATATATTAATGCGAGATGAATTACGAGAACAGGCGATAACAAATAGAATTGCATTGGAAAGAGAGCGACTTGCTTTATTTAAGCGAGCGGATGAAGCGGCGGCGAAAGTATACAGAGAAACCGTCCAGGCAGGAAAGGGGAAATTGGCGGGTCAGATTGCAGCCAACAGCGAGAGGGCTAGGGTAATAAAGGAAAACTTACCCGTAACTGCAAGACCTGGTTACGTCTATCGTGGTATCGAGCAGGCAGAACTCGCTGCTCCTATCCCCACCGAACCCGTCACCGGCGTTGTGGAAATAAAGCATGAGGTGGTCCCGGATTGGCCTGACGCCGCCGATATTGCAGGCGTGGGCAAGCCAGCTATCGGGGAACTGCTACCGCAGGCTCGTGAGGTTGTCGGTAAACTCGAAAGCCTGATGCTCGAAACCGGCATGACCCGTGAACAGATACGCAGGGCGGTTGCGACCGGCTACGGGAGATTCAACCCGGACACATACGCAAAGCTCGCCAGCGAAGCCGACAGCCGCCTTGCCAATTTATTCCAGGCGATGACCGAGCGGAGCCGTGGCTTAATCGCGCCGGTCGATACGCAAGAGGATGCTACCAAGCTCCGACACTTAATTCAGGACTTCGCGCCTGTTGATACTGGCGCACTCCGAGACTCATTCGACGACCCGCGCACGGTCGTTGTACAACCGGACGGGAACGTAATGATCGACTTCTCCCTGCCGTATGCCCGCATACAGGACTTGGGCGGCACGATTCATCGGACAAGTAGCACCGGAAAATCATACACGATCCGCATATCGGCACAGCATTACGTCCAGAAGGCCGTGACCGCGTACAACGCGTCTAGGGACGCGGAGACGGTTCCTTTGCAGGTTGTATCGGAAGGCGGCATAGGTATCGGCATAGGCAGCCTGATAGCGCGTGGCATGGCTTTTGTGCGGTCGGTGAACCCGGCAGGTGCTACATAATGGCAAGCGTACTATCGGCAATACAAACGCAACTCGTAACAGATGTCGAAACCACGTCGATCAATAAATGCTATGTCGGCAAGGCGTCGGATAGCACGGTAGAAACGCCGTGGTGTGAAATGTACATCGTGAGCGGCAGCCAGTCTTACGACATGACCAGTGTTATTGACCGGAGCATGACAGTCATTCTGGTTATATCAGGAAAGTCGCAAGAGCAGGTTGAGTTAGCAGCCGAGGAACTTATGAAGCTCTGGAGAAGCGGGACAAAGCTAGCAGTCTTACGCGCCTTGAGCGTCCTGCATATTTATTGCGTGTCAGATTCCCCGGCGATTGTCTATTCCAATTCAGCGACGCAACAGCCGATCATGGCGGATATTGAATTTGCCATGACCGTTCGGTATACAGCATAAGGAGAAAATTACAATGACAGCACCACACGTTGTACAATTATCGGAAATTGGATTCAACAGCAAGACCCGGACGGTTAAGGGCTTGAGCCTCCAGGTGGCGGATGCGATCATGTACGATGATACCGCGCAATATCCGCTTAATTCGAGGCAGGCGCCGCAGGCCGGGCCGAAGTTCGCACGGATGAGTTTCATTACGGAATTGAATCCGTCGGGATCGTCGGGCGGCGCTAAGACACCGCCGGATGCGCTCCTGTTGAAGGCGTGCGGGATCAAGGAAACCGTCGCAACGACCGTCAGCACGACCTATGACCTCGACGGACAGATAGCCATAAACCAGACTCCGGTCGCGCTGATTTCAAAGCAGGGCAGCGGCACCGGTTACTACCAGCTTTGCAGTAATGCCGTCGGGAACCTGACCATATCCGGGAATCCCAATACCCCGCTGATTTGCGCGTGGAATTTCGACGGGACTTACACGGCGCCCACGGAAGCGGACTTGACGGACGCGATAGAAAACGGCGGCCTTGCCCCGATGTGCATCGGCACGATCACGCTGAATACCGATGCGCTCGTAATGAAGGCGTTTACCATCGCGTTGAATAACGCGAACAATGCGCCAAATCTGAATATGGCGGGGACGAATGGCCTTAGCAATCCGGTACTCGTTAATCAGGCTCCCATGTTTGAGACTGTCGTGGAGCTTCCGGTCATGTCAACCGCAAACTACTGGACTGACCTGACCAGTCACACGTTGACGCCGTTCTCATTCGCTATCGGCACCGGCGCGGGTTATGTGACCACGATCACCGGCAAGGGCTACCTCATGGCGGCACAGCAGCTTCAGAGCCTTAACGGCGTCCTCGGAGCGCGTCTCGCGTACCGCATGGATTGGGCGTCGGGTTCGCCTATCAGCATTGCCTTTACTTAAACCAATTTCAGATAAATAGGAGACACACGATGAAAGCATTACCAGTACGATTTCAGAAGCAAGAGCACACGTTTGAGGACGTGCATTACACGATTCAACCGCTCACGAATCAACTCCGGGCCCACATCCAGACGGAGAATCTCGAACGCATCGGGACGGACGAAAAGGGCTACCCGATACTCGGCACCAACAAGGGCGGCATCATTTACGACGTGATGGGTTTTTCCCTCGTTGAACTTTCGGGACTTGAAGGACTCGAAATCGAATATGAGGATGTCAATATCGGGAAAAACATCTATACACGCGTGAAGGATTACTGCCTCGATTTATTTCCACTGGCCCTGTTCGACGCTATCAAGATTGATGCCACAACCGCCAGCATAATCACTGAGGAGGAAGCCGAGGAAATGGGTTTTACGCCGGACTCGTCTACGGAGACTTCAACTGTACCGGAGACGAGCGATTCTGTGGATGCAGAACCGGAATTGAAGTCGGATTCACCATTACCGACAACGGTTGTCGAAAGCCAACCATTATCAGGGGATGCGTCTGGAAGCGAGTAAGTCCGTTTATGCGGTATCTTGCGGAGCTTTATCAGGCATACAAGGACGGGCATTTATTGGAGCGGGGGAGTTGGGGCGAACAGCCGGCATGGTACACGGATGCGATGAGCCTGATGAATAGTGAGATGAATTCAGCGGAAGCAGACAGAATGAAAAGGACAAGCCAGTGACATACGGCGATCCGACATTACATACCAAAGTAGTAATTGACGGCACCGAGGAAGTTAACGAAAAGTTAAAGGGCGTCGAAAAGGCGGGGACGGAAGCCGCCGCTAAAGTTGACGACGCCTTTGAGAAGTCCTCGCAGTCGCTGCTATCTCTTTCGGAAAAAGCGGGTCGGTTCGGAAGCATCTGGACTCAGAATGTGACCATGCCGATAATCGCGCTGGGCACGGCTGCGATTGCGATGAGTGCGGATGTGTTAAAGGGCGAGGAGTCGGTTGCCAAACTCACGGACGCATGGAAGGATTTAAAGAGCGATGTGGCGACGGCGATTGTGCCGACGATAAACGCGCTGATTACGGACACGCTGATACCGCTGGTAGACACGCTTGGGGATTTGGTAACAAAATGGGGCGAACAAAGTGAGGCGGCGAAAGATGCACAGCTAAAGATATTTGGAATTACAGCGATTGTCGGGCCGGTTGTTAAGGGCGCAGCCGATATTGGTACACAAATTGGAATTCTAATGTTAGCTTTTCGCGCATTAAAAATAGAAGCAGCAGCGGCATGGCTCGCCGTGGCAGGGCCGGTTGGGTTAGCAATCGGTGCAGGTGTTGTTGCAGTTGCCGCCATGGATTGGGGTGCGAAAAATATACCAACATCATCGATTTGGGAAGGTGATTATCCCACTGATTGGGACATCATAGCGGGTACAGGAGGACCATCCCCAGAAATTGCGGGGACTTGGGGGGCTTTATCGCAATCTGATTTAGAATTATGGCTAACAGAACCAAATTTACCAGTGCGGACGCGGGCAGAAGCCAAACTTAATGAATATCGCTTATGGCTGGCCGATTTTAACGCGAGAGGCAGGGGCGGCGGAGGCGGGGGCGGTTTGCCTCCGATGACACTTGAAGAGCAACAGATTGATGAGATGGTCAGAAATTGGGGAGGTGGTGAACAAGTCCGAGGACTTCCGGGCGGTCCCGCATCCGACTTTGAGCACTGGAAGTTAATAATGGGTTGGGGGGCTGATGAAACTTTCCCTGCGCCACAAAATATAAGCACGGCACAAACCGGATTCAACGCAGTCCCCTATGGAACGCACTGGCAAGGACGGGCGGGATTAGGCCCCGGCCCTGGAGGACTTTCGGTATATCAGCAATTCCAGCGCGGGCGCGGGATGATTGGCACGGCACCGTCAGAACCATCCGGCCCGTCCTGGTACGACAACCTGATGTCGAATGAATTTCTGATTAACGCCGGAGCGACGATAGCGGGTACTCTCGCAGGCGGCGGGGGAGTTGCGGAAATTGCACAATCTGTTTTACCGATGGCTGGTTGGGCGATTGGCGCACAGATCGGCGCATCCGGCGGTCCGATTGGCGCTGCTATCGGCGCGTTGCTTGGCGGCCTGTTCCAAAAGAAACAGCGCGGGGATACGCCGCAAAATCCGGTGCATGTCAAGGTGATCAATCTCGGCGATCTCGCAACCGCTATGTCGAATGCCGTCAAGTCCCTCGTGGCGCAACTCGGAGCGCAGGGACTGGACAGCCTCGTTAAGCAAGTCCGCATGCAGGGGCAGCTAAAGGGGTACTCGTAAAATAAATGTGTTATAATAGTCGCAAGGAGACACACCATGCAATCATACACATTACGAGAGTATGCCATTTTAACCGAGTATGTTTATGGGGTTGAGCAAAATTTTGAAAAAATATTAAAGGCAATCGGGGATGACCCTAGCAAGCAGGAGAAAGCCGCGAAGGTTAAAACATTAGCAGCGGAGATGGGAGAGTTTTATAGCGCGGAATACATTCTTGAACTTGAAAACCCAGGAAAATCGACATGGCAATCGGACAGATAACACTTACGCAATACGATGATAATATAGCTTACTGTCGCATGGCTGATAAGTCCGATGCGCCGGATGAATCGTCAACCTATACGCAACGGGACGCGGAAGCTATCAGCATTGCCGGGACAGCGTTCGCCTTATGGACTGATTCAAGCGATGTTCTGTACGTCGGGAAATCTACAACCTTCCCATACCTCGGTATCCGATTCGCCTCTGCCTCCGCCACCTATGGGACTCCGGTACTTTGGTATTCAATTACCAGCACGCAATATACGATTGCTTCCGCGACGGCGGCAACTAACACGATCACAATCACCGGGGATGTAAGCGCGAAATTCATGATCGGTTATCAATTCAGAATTCATGGAAGTACGGGCAATGACGGGGCTTGGACATGTAACGCGAATTCCACTTTTGGCGGTGGCGTTACAAGCATCGTGACTGCCGAGGATTTAACCAATGATACAGACGATGGACACGTTCCGGCTCATTCGATATGGGGGCCGTTGACGGCTTTATTTAACAATACATCCGCACTTACAGCCAACGGTTATATAGCATGGAGCATACCCGGCGATTGGGGGCTGTCATCGATCACGGACGCGGGCGCGTACGGCACAGCCGCCACATCTGCATACTGGATTAAGGCGACAGTGCCAACCGCGACGGGCGATCCGTCAACTGTCTATCATCTGCTCCGAAATCTTACATTGACAGAGCCGCTTCACGTCCTCGGCCCGGAGTTTGAATACGAAACGGTCTATGCTGATATTAACGGCGCACTGCACAAAAAGGACATGACCTATAAGGGGCCGTCAAGGTACACCGTGGGCATGACGCAGATCGCCTGTACTATGGCGAATTTCCAGCTTTTGATCGACTGGAAAACATACCAAAACCGCGTCTTCATCGAGAACGAGGCAGTCACGACGCCGATAAACATTGCTCTTGACGCCTATTTTAGATCGGGCGAGGGCATGATCGCGTATGTCCCGCTTGAAATGATGGACCCTGGTAAAATGCCGCTCGAACCGGGCGCGTACTACCCGCTCATATTTAAACTGGACACCGTTGTTACGCAGACGAGCCTGTTAGGGAAAGCATTATGAGTCGCTTTAAATGGTTGACAGCTTGGGTTTACTGCCCCGTATGCCAGAAGGAATGGGTAGCGGTCATGCCGATTGATGCCGTAAAAGAACAGATCGAATGCCCATACTGCGGGGCGTGTCATGCGAGGCTTTACAGCGAATGCCGCAGATAACAGTCACGTTCAGCAATCCGACTTACAACCTCAATGCCAATCCCGCGCTGGGGAAAACCGCCACGGACATCCCGGTCGAGACGTTCGCAAAGCAACACGCCTTCGACAGCATCAGCAGCGCGACGCTATATATCCGGACGGATGTACTTTCGATTTACAGCCTGGAAACCGCTGACTTGACGAACGCCTGTCAACTTAACAGCACCGTCACGGTTATGGAAGGGGCGGTCTATCATTTCAGAGGTTACGTTTTCAGCAAGCCCCTTTTTAAAACTTACGAGGACGGGAATTATCTGGTTGTCGAGTGCATGGGTTGGGACGGGATTCTCGGACAGACGCTTTGCGTGGACGCTGCCGGAAACGACATCTGGACGATGGAATCAAGTAAGTATGCGCTGACAAACATGCCTTTGCAGGCGACGGCGGCTTACGGGACATTCCAGGGTAGCACGTTGTGGCCTGACCCGGACGATGCGACGGGATTAAAGTGTTATGTCACAGGCGCAAATGATGTTTTGTACACGGACGGAGCAGGCGCGGCGCTATCGGCTGTTGCCACGACGATTATTCTAACAAGTACAACGAAGGGTTTTATCCCTCGCGGCTGGGTAAAGATTGACTCAGAATGGATATATTTTGACGGATATGACAACTCAAATGCGGATACAAAATACCGCCTGTATAACTGCGTCCGTGGTCAGTTGGGTACGGCGGCGGCTCCTCATGCGGAGGGCGTCACGGTCTATGAAAAGCTCGGCAAGCAAATCGCGCCCGCCGCGCTCGACCTCCAAAACGACCCGCTTGGCGGCGTCGCATGGAAAACGGTAAGGCGCGGGGCTGAATTCGACGTCCACGACACGCTAGGATGCTTTGTGTTGCGCGATCCGGCGGCAGGCACATACAGAGCCACATACTCGGTTTACGACGAAGACAGCTTACTTGACGTGACGTCAGTGCCTATATCGTTGAGCGATGTGGTGACGAAGATAATGACAGGCACGGCTGCCAACTTCGGCCCCGGGTTCGCGACTGGTGACCTTGATTTTGATGCAATGGCCGTGGGATGGCTAAAAATCAATCGCTACGATTATGATCCGCAACAGAAACAACAATACGCTTTCGACGCAATTCAGGAATTGCTGGCCGCCGTCGGCCTGGAACAAGAGGTTAAGTTCTGGTACAAGCATTCGACCGGAAAATTCCGCCTGACATGGATAGCAAATGCCACGTCTAGTTTTACGCTTCCGAACACGTCGCGGGTGGAGCATGAGTTCACGC
>Ga0214473_10001400_pt1 | contig 31908 bp, 28 predicted proteins | sample RVTome_7_FD_203509 | JGI IMG/M metagenome (GOLD analysis project Ga0214473, IMG submission 203509) | Soil microbial communities from uranium-contaminated site in the Upper Colorado River Basin, Wyoming, United States - RVT98D197 | ecosystem: Environmental > Terrestrial > Soil > Contaminated >...
AGTACACCCGTTCCGCCGAAGCGAGCCTGTCCCAGCCGCTCTACACGTGGGGCCAGATCGGCGCGGGGATCCGGGCGGCGAAGATCGGGTTCGCCACCGCGGACGACCAGCTTCGTTTCTTCCGCCAGGCGGCGGCGCGGGACGTCACGGCGTCCTTCTACGACATCCTGCTGGCCCGCGAGCTACACTCCATCGCCGCGCAGAACCGGGAGCAGAAGGTCCGGCACCTCGACGAGGCGCGGAAGAGGAACGCCGCCGGCACGGCCACCGATTACGACGTCCTGGCCGCCGACGTGGCGGCGGAGAACGCCAGGCCCGAGATCCTTCGGACGGAGAACCTCATCCGGACATCGCGGGAGAGGCTCCGCTTCCTGCTTGCCATCGAAGGGCGGGAGGTGGACGCAAGCGGCACCCTCCTGTCCGTTGTCGACCCGTATCCGGGGTACGACGAGACCCTGGAAACCGCCGTGAGGAAACGTCCCGAGCTCTCCGAGCTTCGGCATCGCATCGGGATATCGAGGGAGCTTGTGACCGTCGCCGACGCCGGCGACAAGCCGCGCCTGGACCTGAAGGGCGGGATGGGGTGGCGGGAACTCGACGTGGGGACAGCGGACGCCAACGGGAAGGTCTGGTCGGCGGGGCTCTTTTTCTCCTACCCGATCTTCGACGGGCTGCGGACCCGCGGCAAGGTGGCCCAAGCTAAAGCTGAGCTCGCTTCGCTGCGGATCGACGAGGCGAAGCTGCTGGACTCTATCGCCCTGGAGGCGCGCAACGCGGTGAACTCCGTCCGCGAGGCCGGGGAAATCGTCGGAGCGCTGGCGGGGACCGTCACGCAGGCGGAGCGCCTCCTCGCGCTGGCCGAGAAGGGGTTCGAATACGGCGTCAAGACACGGCTCGAAGTGGAGGACGCGGAGCTGAACCTGAGGCAGGCGAAGGGAAACCTGGCCCGCGCCCGTCGCGATTATCTCGTTGCCCGCGTCAATCTGGATTATGTGAAGGGGGCCCTGGAGGATGAGGATACGTCCGGCGCCCCAACTGATCGATAGATAAAGGATATGCCGTACGGAACTCGGACGCCGGCCCGGTCATCCATACATGTGGGTGGTTAACGGTCGGGGGGAGACCCGTATGGTTACGGACTTGAATGTCAGGATCACCGGCGGTGCGGGGCAAGGGGTCCACACGGTCGGGGGGATCGTTTCACGGATGGCGGTCTTGTGGGGGTACCGCTTCCACGCCACGCAGGACTACATGAGCCGGATCCGGGGAGGGCGGAATTCGTATTCCGTCCGCATCGGGTCGGACCCCGTGCGCGCCGGGAAGGAAGAAGCGGAGATCCTCCTCTGCCTCTCCGCCGATCATCTTCCTTACTATCTCCCGCGATTGGCGAAGGGAGGGCTCGCCCTGGCGGACGTCCCTTCCGCGGCCCCGCCGGTCCTGGCGGCGCCGCTCAAGCAGTTGGCCCTTTCCGCCGGCAGCCCCATCCTGGCGAACATGGCCGGGGCGGGCATCATCGCCTGTGCGTTGGGTATTCCTCTCGATGTCCTGGACCCTCTGCTGGCGGCGGATTTCAAGGGCGATTTTCTCGAAAAGAACCGGAAGGCGCTTGCCCTGGGATGGGAATGGGGGCGTGCGCATGCGGGAGATTCCTTCCGGCTTCCCCGCGCGCCGTTTTCGCCCCGGGTGGTCCTGTCCGGCAACGAGGCGCTCGCGCTGGGCGCGATCGCCGGCGGCTGCAAATTCGCCTCCGGGTACCCCATGTCGCCGGGCACCGGCATCCTTTCGGTTTTGGCCGACAACGGCCCCTCCGTGGGCCTGGTCTTCGAGCAGGCGGAAGACGAGATCGCGGCGCTCAACATGGCGATCGGCGCTTCCTACGCGGGGGCCCGGTCGATGGTGGCCACCTCCGGCGGCGGGTTTGCGCTGATGGTGGAGGCGCTTTCCCTGGCAGGGGTGCTGGAGACCCCGGTGGTCATCGCCATCGGGATGCGCCCGGGGCCCGCGACGGGGATGCCGACGCGGACGGAGCAGGGAGACCTTGACTTCGTCCTATCCGCGGGGCACGGGGAGTTCCCCCGCCTGGTCCTCTCCCCCGGCTCTCCCGAAGAGGCGTTCGACCTGGCGCAGCGCGCGATGGACCTTGCCGAGGCGTACCAGGTCCCCGCGATCCTTCTCACCGACCAGTACCTCGCGGACATGATCGTCGACGTGGATCCGGGGGCGCTGGAGGTCCGGCCCGTCCGGCGGTACCTCGTCCGCGGGTCGGAAATCCCACGGACGGCGGACGGAAAATACCTTCGGTACGCCGTCACGGAGGACGGCGTGTCTCCCATGGCGGTTCCCGGCGAGCCGGGGATCGCCGTCGTTGCCGGAAGCGACGAGCACACGGAGGACGGCCACCTGACCGAAGACCACGCCGCCCGCATCCGGATGGTGGAGAAGCGGAAAAGGAAAGGCGAGGCGCTGGCGCGGCACGCGCTCCCGCCGCTGGTGTCGGGCCCGCCCAACGGGGACGCCGTGCTCATCGGGTTCGGCTCGACGAAGGAAGTGATCGAGGAGACGCGCCGGATCCTTGCCCGGGAGGGGATCGCCGCCGCCGCGGTGCACCTGCGGCAGGTCTGGCCGTTCCCGGCGAAGGAGATGGCGGAAATCGTCGAACGCTACGACGCGGCGTTCACCGTGGAAAACAACATCACCGGCCAGCTGGCCCGGCTGATCCGGAGGGAATCGGGAGCGGAGGTCGACGGTACGATCTCCCGGTACGACGGCCTCCCGTTCACCCCCGGGTCGCTGGCGCCGGAAGCGAGGAAGAGGATATGGGAAGCCCGTTCGACACGGACGTCGAGAACGCGTGGTGCACGGGATGCGGAAACTTCGGGATCCTGAACGCGGTCAAGAGGGCGCTTGAGAAGCTGGGCAGGGAGAAGCACGAGGTCGTGCTCGTCTCCGGCATCGGCCAGGCCGCGAAGCTGCCTCATTATGTGGACGTGAACGTCTTCGACGGCCTGCACGGCAGGGCGCTCCCCGCCGCCGCCGCGATCAAGATGGCCAATCCCGCTTTGACGGTCGTGGTGACGAGCGGCGACGGCGACATCTACGGAGAAGGAGGGAACCATTTTCTCCACAACATCCGGCGAAACGTCGACCTGGCGCTGTTCGTCCACGACAACCAGGTCTACGCCCTGACGAAGGGCCAGCCGTCCCCCACCAGCGATCCGGGGTGGACCGGCTCGCTCAACCGGTCGGGCGTCATCTCCGGGCCGTTTCCTCCGCTGGCGGTAGCCCTCTCCCTGGGGTGCGGCTTCGTGGCGAGGGGATACGCGGCCGATATCGATTTCACCGCGGACCTGATGCTCCAGGCGATCCGCTTCAAGGGGTTCGCCCTCGTGGATATCCTCCAGCCGTGCGTCACCTTCAACAAGAAGAACACCTACCAGTGGTACGGAAGGATGATCCAGAAGGTTCCGCCCGAGCATGACGCCGCGGACCGTCTGAAGGCGTTCGCCCTGGCGCTGGAGTGGGAAGAGCGGATCCCCATCGGCGTCCTTTACCGCACGGAGAGGCCCGCATTCGAGGAACTGCACCCGGCGATCCCGGGTCCGCCTCTTCACGCGCGGGAAACGTCCCCCGAAGCCATCCGCGTGATGCTTGAGAAACGAACGCTTGCCTGATGCTCCGCTTCGGAAGCGGAGCGCTTAGGCGGCTGCCGCTTCCTGAGCCGCGATACGGTCCCACATCTGCCCGAAGTAGCAGATGCCACGGATCAGGAGAAGGGATGCGACGCAGTACGCAACGGAGTGCCAGATGGTGAGCGTCTGCAGCAGTTTGGACCCGAGCCCCATGGCCATTCCGTAGCCGCCGATCCCGATATAGAGGGACGAGCAAAGGTTGAAGCAGAAGATGACGAGTTTCTTTGGAAGGGTTGTCACAACGGGTCCTCTTTCCGGGCCGCCCGGGACGGACTTCACCCGGGCCGAAACGTGCCGGTCTGCCGAGGAATTATCCGGGATCAACCCCCATGATGATCTTTAGACAAGACAGGGCGGGAGGTGGTTTCAGGATTTTTTCCTTTTCTTCGGCGGCGGGGGCGCGACGGGGAGTTTGGCGACTTCCTCCGCCTTGCGCCGGTCCGCTTCCTTTCCGAAAAAACAGATCCCCGCGATGGAGGCGAGGACGGCGGTGGCATAGGAGGCGGATGCCAGCACGGAGCCGTACTGCAGGAGACCTTCGTTCATGTATCGCGCGATGCCGTACAGGGACAGGCCGATGAATATGGTGACGCAGAAATGGAATCCGAAGATGGCCATCGGTTTTGGGACCTGCATGCATCCCCCGTTCCGTCTTTTAATGTAGAATCATCCTACCATGGAACTCCTTTCGATCCTGACGCTGGCAGTCGCCGCCGCGACGCTCCTCGCGGTCCTCCTGCGCCGCCCCCCGCCGCTGCAGGAACGGATCGACCTCCTCGAGAGAAATTTCTCCGACGCCCTTCGCGGCAGCGCGTCCGACCTGGTGCGCGCGCAAGCCGACGCCGCGGCCCGGATCCGCCAGGAAGTATCGGAAAATCTCCTGAAAGGACTCGACGGCATCTCCCGGCGGATCGAGGAGCGGCTTGCGGAGATCCGGGGCGAAGTGACGCGGGAGCTTTCCGAAACCGCCGACCGCAACCTGAAAGGGTTCGACCAGGTGGCGGGGCATCTCAAGGAGCTTTCCGCGGCCACCGGGCAGGTGGTCCTCCTCTCCCGCGACATCAATCAGCTCAACATACTGCTCACCCAGCCCAAGGCCCGCGGCGCCTTCGGGGAACTGACCCTCTCCCAGATGCTCTCCGACCTGTTCGGGGACCACACCGAGATGTTCGAGCTCCAATACCTGATGGACGGAGGGGAGAAGGCCGACGCTGCGATCTTCGTGCGGCCGGACAGAAGCCAGTTCGTCTGCGTGGACGCCAAGTTCCCGATGGCCAACGCGCAGCCGCTTCTGGAAGGGGAGATCGACGACGCCCAGAAGAAGGAGTACGAAAAGGCGTTCGCGCGGGACGTGCTCCTTCAGGCCGAATCGATCCGGTCTAAGTACATCCGTCCCCCCATGACGCTCGACTTCGCCTTTCTCTTCGTCCCCGCCGAGTCGGTCTACTACCTCGTCCTGCGCAACCGGTCTCTCCACGAGCAGCTCCTGCGGCTGCAAGTGGTCCCCACGTCGCCCAACGGTTTCTACGCCTACCTGCAGGCCCTGGCGTTCGCCTTCCGGGGTTTCAAGATCGAGCAGAAGACCAAGGAGATCCAGGGTCTCCTGGAGCGCGTGGGGAAGGATTTCGAGCGGTTCGCGGACAACTTCCGCATTTTCGGCAGGCACCTGGACAACGCCCAGGCCAAGTACATGGAGTCGGTGAGGGACGTGGAGCGGTTCCGCGCGCGGATCGGCGCACTGAGAAGCGGGGAGGGGGAGCTCCCGGAGGGGTGAGGAGCGTCCCCCCTGATTCTTAGCGTTCCATCTGGGTGTGCAGTTTTCCCCGCAACCGAAGCACCGCCTGCGCATGAAGCTGGCAGATCCGCGGCTCTCCGAGGCCGAAAATTTCGCCGATCTCCCGCATCGTGAGGTCTTCGTAATAGTAGAGGGCGATCAACTGCTTCTCCCTTTCGGGGAGGGTGTCGATCGACTTCGCGATCACTTCCTTGAGATCCTTCAGAAGCTCCTCTTCCCGGGCCCCGTCTTTTGCGGCCTCCCACAGGAAGCGCTGGATGCCGGAGCCGTCGCCGTCCTCCTGGTATTCGTCGTGGGAGAGGACCGAAAGCCCGGACAGCGTCGCCAGCTTTTTCCGGAGCTCCTCCAGCGGGATTTCCAGCTCTTCGGCGACCTCCTCCTCTTCGGGAGGCCGTCCCAGAAGCCCTTCCAGGCGCGCGTAGGCGTTCCGCAGCCTCGTGGAGGACTGCCGGATGGAGCGCGGGAACCAATCCATCTCGCGGAGATAGTCGAGCATCGTTCCGCGGATGCGGAATTCCGCGTAGGTTTTGAACTTGATCCCACGAGAGGGGTCGAACCGGTCGACGGCGTCGAGCAGCCCGACGATCCCGGAGCTGACGAGGTCGTCCATGTCGATATTCGGGGGGACCCGCATCTTGATGCGCGCCGCGTGGTATTTGATGGTCGTCATGAATTCGTTCACCACCGCGTCACGGTCTATCGCCACGGGGGGAGGGGCATCGTAATTCACGCAGGCCATCGCGGCTTCCCTGGGGGCCATATTTGCCTCCTCTCTTTCTTATGCATCGGGGGGTTGCTGGCAGAAGGTAACAGCAACTGCCATGCCAAGGGGGGGATAGCGGGGAACTAATTAAAAAACAAGAGGATTTTTTTTTACGGGCCGGAAGGGGGGCGCAGCATTGCAGTCAAATATTTGACGTTGAGTCAGGCTTCTGACAATTCTTGGCAGTCCGGTCTCCTGCGTTTTATCATTTCCAGGAGGGTCGTCCGCTTGAGCCCCAAAAGGGCGGCGGCCTTGTTCTTGTTCCCCTTTGTGATCGTCAGCGCATTCTCGATGAGGCGGAACTGGAAGGTGTCCGTCGCCTCCCGCAGATTGATCCTCCCCGCGCCGAGGTCGAGCCCGCCGGTGGCGAGCGCAGGTCCGTGGGCCTGCGCCTGCATGGCCGGGGGGAGGTCGCCCGTTTCGAACCATCCCTCGTATTTCAGCACGACGAGGCGCTCCACCAGGTTTTCCAGTTCCCGGATATTTCCCGGCCAGGGGTAACGCATCAGGAATTCCATCGCCTCGGGCCGGAACCCCTGGGCGTGGCGCCCCATCTTGCGGTTCCACTTCTGGAGGAAGTGCTCGACGAGGACGGGGATGTCGTCGATCCGCTCGCGAAGGGGGGGGATGTGAATCGGGATCACGTTGAGCCGGAAGAAAAGGTCCTGGCGGAACTGTCCCGCCGCGATCTCCTTTTCGAGGTCCTTGTTCGTCGCGGCGATGACGCGGACGTCCACGTTCACGGTTTTCGTCCCGCCCACGGGGATGAAGGACTGCTCCTGCAGCACGCGTAGCAGTTTCGCCTGGAGGGGAGGGCTCATCTCCCCGATTTCGTCGAGGAAGATCGTCCCCCGGTGGGCCATCTCGAACCTGCCGCTCCTCTCGACGTGGGCCCCCGTGTAGGCGCCCTTGACGTGCCCGAAGAGCTCGCTCTCCAGCAGCTCCGCCGGGATCGCGGAACAGTTGACCGCCACCAGCATCCGGTCCGCCCTCTTGCTGTTGTAGTGGATCGCCCGCGCGATCAGCTCCTTGCCCGTCCCGCTCTCGCCCAGGACGAGGACGGTGGAATCGGAGTCGGCGACCTTCCGGACGAGATCCAGCACCTGGCGGATCTGCCCGCTCACCCCGACGATATGCTCGAAGGCGTGGTGGTGGATGGCCTGCGTCTTCAGGTGGATGTTCTCTTTCCGGATGCTGGTGAGTTCGAGCGCCCGGCCGACGAGGTTGGAAACGTCCATGATCTTGAACGGTTTCGTGATGTAATGGAAGGCGCCCAGCTTCATCGCCTGCACCGCGTTCTCCACGGTCCCGAATGCCGTCATCATGATGACCTCGCACTTCGGATGCATCTTCTTCGCGTGGGCGAGGACTCCGAGCCCGTCCACCCCCGGCATCATGAAGTCCGTCAGCACGACGTCGATGTCGGTCTGGTTGAGAATCGAGATCGCCTCCTTGCCGGATTTCGCGAGGTGGAGATGGATCTCCGGAGAGGAGAACACCTCCTTCAGGAGGGAAAGCGTCAGTTCCTCGTCGTCGGCAATCAGTAGCGATTTCGACATGGGATAATATTACCTCTCTTTGCATAAAGTTTCGCGGGGAATCGGTCGATAGGCTTTTTGAAGTCGGAGAAACCACATCCGGAGACCAGCCGCGCTTGAAACCATCGGACAAGAAGGGAAACGGAAACGCATCGCACCGGGAAAGAGGAGACCTGCGGGGCGTTCCGCCTCTTTCCGGAAACGGCGGAAAGAAGGGGAGCGACCCACGGAAGATCCAGGCTCTCCGAAACGCCGTGGACAGCGGGAATTACCGCGTGGAATCGCGGAAAGTGGCCGAAAAGATCGTCAAGGACGCCGTCCGGGAGATCCGTAGCCGCCTTCGGTAATCGTTTCCCCACCCGCTCTCATCGAATTGCGTTAGAATAAGAAAAGATCACCGTGGAACCACCTGGAGCGGTCGACTTTGCGATACGGTATCGTCGCGACGGCCTGCGTTCTTCTGTTCCGCCTTGCCGCGGCGGAGGCCGCGCAAGGGGATGAGTTCCGGGTCCGTGTCGATGGCAAGATCCTCCGGAAGGCATCGGGAAAACTCGTGCTTTCCCTCTCCTCCTTCGAGCTTTCCGGCATGCGGCGGGTGGAGCTGGAAAACCGGAAGACCGGGGAAAAAAAGAGCGTCGCGCTCTCCTCGGTCTACCCCGACATAAGCTACACGGAGCCCCTGGCCGCCGAGGTCATCGGGCCGATCGAGCCCAACGACTGGTCCCCCTTCGTCATCTGGACGATCCCCGACGATCCGGACGCCCTGCGGGAACGGTTGTCGGCGATTTACGAGTACCAGAACGGGCTGCGGCGCGAGCTGGGAAGGGCTCTCCTGGAAGAAGGGGGAGAGACGATCAGGGTGAGCTCCCGCCTGACCCTCAACAAGATAGAGAAGTTCCACCGGATCGCGGCCGTCCTTGCCGCGGAATCGTTGAAAATCGCCCGCGAAAGGGACGAACTCAACGACTTTTTCGTACCGCTCCGAATCCGGATCGGGTTCAACCCCTTCGGCAATTACACTTCCAAATCCGCGATCGCTTCCTTTCGCGATGTCCGCGAAGTCATCTATTGGGAAGTCCACAGGATCCTCACCCAGCAGTTCGGGGTCGGCGAGGGCCTGGTCGATTACGTGTTCGATGCTCCTTCCACAGTTCGGAACCTGCTCCCCTTCGATACGACGAGGCCGGAATATTTAGCCGACTTCTACCCCAACGTGACGATCGAAGGCGCGACGATCTACTGCGCGCTCTATCTGCAGCGCCAGGAATTCGACGTCGATCTGAAACAGCTGATACGGGTCAAGGATTTCCGCGATCCGTTCATCAAGGACCGGCCGGCGGTCGATCGGTTCGTCAACGAGGGGAAGGTTCTGGGGATCCACGGTAACCGGGTGGCCGTAACGTTCACCCCGCCCTTCGTGAAGCAGGAAGAGATCCTCTACATCACGATCGACCCGGCGGGGAAGGAGGAGATCCCCGTCGTCCTCCTCACCCAGGTCCCCGACGGAGGATACAGCCTCGCGGCGGCGCTGCCGGATGAGATGGTTGCACGGATCCGCCCCGGCATGCCGGTCCGGCGGAAATAACGGCATCCGATTTGGCCCGGGACGATTTTCAGGAGATCCTTCGGCAGGCGCTGGACGATCTGCCGGACCTGTTCCGGCAGGCGCTGGAGAACGTGGCGGTCGTCGTCGAGGACTGGCCCCCCGACTGGCTGCTGGACGAGCTGGAGGTCCCTCCCGACGACACCCTTTACGGGTTCTACCACGGAGTCCCCCTGCCGGAGCGCTCGGTTTCCCTCTCCGGCAACCTTCCGGACAAGATCTCCATCTACCGTGGGCCGCTCGAGGAAGACTTCCCCGACCGCCGGGAATTGCGGCGCCAGATCCGGCTAACGCTGCTGCACGAGATAGGGCACTACTTCGGGATGGACGAGGAGGAACTCGACCGGCTTGGCTACCGGTGACCCCTCCGGCGGCCATTTCCATTGCCGGGAGGCGACATTTTTTCCTCCGGATCTCCGTTTCGGTATACAGTATGCGAAAAACCGGTATTCGTAACGGCGCGGCGCCGGGACGACGCGCCGGGTTTTTCCACCGCAACTTGCCACCGTGCCCGGCGAAAGGGGGAAGGGGATGCTTGCACTGCGCCGCCTGTTTTTCGATGGAGCCGCCCGCCCCGAGCTGGTCCTCCTGCACTACACCGCCGTTTCGGAAGATACTCCGGACCGGGTGCTTGCCCGCTCCACCGTGGTCATTCCGCCGGCGGGCGAACCGGGCAGAAGGGAGGCGCGGATTTTTCTCCCCTCCCCGCCGCCGGACGGGCGTCTCCTCGTCCGTTATTTCTTTTCCACCGTGGGGAGCGGAGCGGAGTGGTTCTCGCCGGTCTACGAGACGGCGGTTCCCGGGGAAGACGCCCCGGGCGATTGGATCCGGGTGGAGGAGGAAGGCCGCAGGAACCTGACCCCCGCCGCCGGGCTCGGGATGTTCCGGCTCCGGCTGCCGCTGCGGGAGGATGAGCCCCGGACGGGAACGGTGCGTTACGGATTCGGGGCGATGCGGAAAAAACCGTCCCCGGACCTTTGCCGGGCGGCGTATCCGATGGAGGGGGCCGCCCCCGTGGTCGAAATTCCGGCGGCGCTCTCGGTGCTCAAGAACCGGCCGATGCCGTTTTTCCTGTACCACGTCGCCGGCGACAAGGGCCCCCTTGCGGCCGACAAGATCAACTGCGCGCGGCTTACCCTGAAGGACGATGCGGGGGAGGTCCTCTGCGCGCGCCTTCTCTGGAGCGATCCGGCCTGGACGGCGCAGAACCTTTCGGTGATGGAGGTGAAGAAGTTCGCCTCCGAAGGGGGGAAGGCGTCCGACAACTACTTCGCCGCCGACCGCGGCGCCTTCCTGCGGGACCGCTCGGACGCCCTTGCCCGGCATTCGCTCCCCAGGACGTTCGAGGCGTATGTCTTCGGCCCCGAGGGGAGCGTCGTCGAGTACTGTTTCCAGGTGCTGCTGCGGCGGGCGGACGGGTCCGTCACGGCCGGCTGGCGGAACCGCGACGGGGGAAACTGGTCCGTGAAGTTGTAGGAGGCGTATCCCGGGGACGCTACCGGATTTTCTTCAGCGCCGAAAGAAGCGCGTCGATCTCCGCGTCCGTGCCGACGGTGATGCGCAGGCAATCCGAAAGCCGCGGGGTGTCGAAGTACCGCACCAGGATCTTCCGTTTCTTGAGTTCTTCGTACACCGGCCTCGCGGATTTCCCCCCGGCTCTTTTAGCCAGAATGAAGTTGGCTTGTGAGGGGAACGGAGAGAACCCGACCCCCGGCAGCGCGGAGGCCAGGCGATCGCGCGTCCGGCGGATCCGGGCCGCGTTCCGCTCCATCCAGGCGATGTCCTTGAGCGCCGCTTCCCCCGCCGCGATGCCCAGCCGGTTCATGTTGTAGGAATCCTTCACCTTGTTCAGCCCCTCGACGATCCGGGGGTGCGCAAAGCCCACGCCGATCCGCATTCCCGCCAGGGAGAACGACTTGGACAAGGTCCGAAGGACGATCACGTTCTTCCGCTCCCGCGCCAGCGACAGGGCGTTTTCCTCCGCGAAGTCGGCGTACGCCTCGTCCACGACGAGAATACCGGGGACGCTGCCGGCGAGGCGGGAGAGAACCGGGAAGGGGACCGTCGTTCCCGACGGGGAGTTGGGGCTGGCCACCATCGTGACGTTCGCCCGGCTGCGGAAGATGCGCGGGGGGAGCGCGTAGTCGTCCGGATAGGGGATGCCCAGGACCCTCCCTCCCTGGATCCGCACCAGCGTCTCATAGAGCGAGTAGGTGGGGACGGGGCAGCAAAGCGCATCCTTCTCACCGAGGAACGCGCGGGCGATCATGGCCAGCAGGTCGTCCGACCCGTTCCCCGCGATCACCTGCGGAAGGTCGAAGCCGTAGGTGAGCGCGGCCTGGCGCCGCAGGCGCGTCGCGCCCGGATCGGGATAGAGGCGGAGTGAGTCCGTAAGCTCGGCGAGGACGGCGCGCCGCACGAAAGGAGAGGGAGGGTACGGGTTCTCGTTCGTGTTGAGCTTGACGTAGCCGCCCTCCTGCGGCTGTTCGCCGGGCTGGTACGCCTTCATGCGGGCGATGTTTCCACGGAACGCCACGCTCATCCCTTCGCCCTCTTCTTCCCGAAGAACTTTTCCCCCAGCCGCCGCCAGGCCGGCAGCGAACGCTCGACCGTTTCCGGGGAGGTGCAGTACGCGATGCGGAAGTGCCCCTTCCGTCCGAACCCGCTGCCCGGGACCACGAGGACGTTTTCCTCGCGCGCCGCGGCGACGAACTTCATCTCGTCCCCGGAGGGGGACCGCGGGAAGAGGTAGAACGCACCACCCGGCGGGACCAGGGAGAAACCCGCGTCACGGAGGGCGGCGACCAGCAGCTCCCGGTTCCGCAGGTAGACGGACAGGTCGGCCTCGATGCCCTGGAAACCCGCGACGGCGCGCTGCATGAGGGACGGGGCGTTGACGAACCCGAGCACGCGGTTGCAGAACACGCAGGCGTCGGCCAGCTCCGCGGCGTCGGCGGCCCGGGGGCTTATGGCGAGGTATCCGATCCGCTCCCCGGGGAGGTTCAGGTCCTTGGAGTGGGAGTAGGCGACCAGCGTGTTCCGTATCGCGGCGACCGGCGGCGAAAATGTCGTGCCGGGGTAGACGATCTTCCGGTACGGCTCGTCCGAAAGGACGTAAATCGGCCCTCGTGTCCGCTGTTCCCCTTCCGCGAGCACGCGGGAGAGCGCCTGGAGGGAGTCCTCCGTGTAGACCACGCCCGTCGGGTTGTTGGGCGAGTTGAGGAGCAGGGCCTTCGTGCGGGGAGAGATCGCCTTGCGGATCGCCTCGACGTCGATCTGGAACTCCTCCGTCGATTCCGCCACGACGGGGACGCCGCCCGCGTTCCGGACATAGAAAAAATATTCGACGAAATAGGGGGCGATCACCACGACCTCGTCGCCGGGAGACAGGATCGCCCGAAGCGCCACGTTGATGGCCCCTGCGGCGCCGACGGTCATCACGATCAGCCCCGCGGTGAAGGGGAGCTTCGTCTCCTTCTCCATGCATTCCGCAACCTTCTGGCGCACGTCCGCGAACCCCGCGTTCGGCATGTACTTGTGGAGGTCCGGGGCCGGCTCCGTAGCGAGCCGAACGAGCTCCTGGGCCAACCGGGGCGGCGGGTCGCCGTACGGGTTGCCGAGGGTGAAATCGAAAACGTTTTCCAGGCCTTTTTTTGCCTTCAGAAAAGCGCCTTCCTCGAACATTTTCCGGATCCAGGATCCCTGGCGGATCGCTTCCCGGATTTCCGGCGAAGCGGGCATGGTTTCTCCTTCCGGCAACAGGTGATACGGCAAACGCGCATCGGGCCGTTTTCGACGACTTTCACGATACGTCATCGTAGCGCCGGATTTCAAGGCGAAAGGGGTGATAATCCATTGAATCCTTCGGTCGCATGGCCTAAATTGAGGGAAGATTCCCGAATGTCCTGCCGATAAGAATATTTCAGGAGGCAATGGCGATGCGCATGAAAAACAGACGTCGGCTGCTATCTTTCCTTCCGTTCCTTCTCCTCGCGATGGGAATGTACGGTTGCGCCACGGGGAACGTGCTTTCTCTCCCCGACGGTCCATCGCGTCCCGCGGCCAAGGCGGTCGCGAAGGCGGAAGGCGTCCCGAAGGTCGCCGTGATCGACTTTTCGTGGACGGAAACGCCCACTTCGGAAATCGGGCGCGATTACGACAACGTCCGGTCGATCGTCTGGAAGGGGAACCCAGGGAAAGCGGTGGCCGATCTGATCGCCGGGGTCCTTGCGGAAAAGGGGATCCCCTCCGTGCGGGCCGCCAAAGAGGCGGATGTCCATGACGGTTTTTCCACGAAGATCTGGGGGAACGTAAAGGAGTTCCGCGTCAATGCCAGGCGCACCGGCCTTGTCCTGGTGGAAATCGAGGCGGTCACCGCCTTGAAGGTCCAGGGATCCGGGCCGGGCGCATCCGCGGGATGGGCCACCGACCTCACCTCCTCCTACAGGTATCCGGAGCCCCTGTTCTTCCTGTCGGGAGACGTCCTTCACGCGGTTAACCGTGCCGCCAACGACGCCGCCGAGGAAGCGGTCCGTCAGTTGATGGAGGCGGGCGTGATCGCCGCGCCCGCGGAAGTCAAAGGAGCGGAACCGATAAAATGACCCCGTCGGGAAAAACATTCGCATCCCTGCTCTCTTTCGTTGTTATTTTGGCCCTCGCGGGATGCGATTCCGGCCGCTCGACGAAGGTGGAGGTCCTGTCCGGTCCCGCGCCGGGCAAGAAGTTGATCCGGGTGGCGGCCTCGGACGAGACATATGTCCATTTCATGAAGGTGGCCGAGGCCTATTCCCTGAAAAACGACGTCCAGTTCGAAATCTCCCAGACCCAAGGGAAGGACATCCCGGGGCTGATCGAGAAAAAGACCGTGGACGTCGGGGTCACCGCGCGGCGCCTGTCTACCGAGGCGATCGGCGCGAATCTCAGCTACATTCCGTACGCCTACGACGGCGCGGTCTTCCTGGCCGCTCCCGACGCGAAGGTGCGGTCGCTCACGCTGGCGCAGGTGCGGCAGATCCTCCAGGGGAAGATCGCGAACTGGAAAGAGGTGGGCGGAGCGGACAAGCAGATCATGATCGTCGACCGTCCCCCCTACTCGGCGATCCGGTTGTCCATGGGATCCGCCCTGTTCAACGGGGAGTTCCCCAGGTCGAAGGCGACGCTGACGATGGAGACGAGCGAAAACACCTACCAGGCGCTGAAAAGCCTCTCCTCGTATCTTGCGTATTCCCCGCTCTCCCGGATCTCGGTGGAGCATTTCCCGGCCGTCCCGCTCACCATCGACGGCATGCCTCCCCTGATCACCAACGTTCCCGCCGAGAAGTATCCCTCCATGCTGGAGTACAGCCTTCTGATCCCGAGGGACGCTCCCGCTGCCGTCACGGAATTCGCCAACCACCTGCAGTCGGTGGAGGCGGTGCACCTCCTGGCGTCCCTTGCGCTGGTCCCGGCGGCCGGCAAGCTCTCCCTTTCCTCCTGCCACTGCCGGGCGACCGAGGGGACGTTCAGCCCCTCCCGCGGGTCGTCGCTGGCGGGCACCTTCACCATCGCCGTGGTCCCCGAGCTCGGCGCGATCCAGCAGGAGAACCGCTATGCGGGGATCTCCCGGTTCATCGCGGACGAAATGGGAGTGCGGACGCAGTTGAAGCACATGGAAACGTACGAGCGCGTCTTCCGCGAGTTCGAAGAGGGGCGGGTCGACGCCGCCTTCGTGGGGAGCCTGGGGTACGGGCAGCTTCACGAGCGGCTGGGTGTCGTGCCGCTGGTCCGTCCCGAGTCGGGCAAGGTGTCCCATTACAAGGGCGTCGTCATCGTACGAGCCAATAGCGGGATCCGCGGTTTTGCCGGCCTTCGGGGGAAATCCTTCGCCTATGTCCCCAACACCTCGGCGGGCGAGCTGTTCTGCCTGCTGCTGCTGAGCAGGAACGGCCGGGCGGGAGAGCGGGAATTCTTCTCGCGGGTGGTGAAGGTCTCCACTCATGCGGACGCCGTGCAGATGGTGGCGGAAGGGAAGGTGGACGGCGCCGCGGTGAAGGACCTCGTTCTCAAGCGGATGATCGACGAACGGGGGAAGAGCGGGATCGGCGGGCTGAAGGAGAACATCCGCGTTCTTGAAACGTCCCCCTCCTTCCCGGAGAACGCTCTCGTGGTCAGCCCGTCGCTCGACCCGAAGCAGAGCGCGAAGCTGCGCGACATCCTCCTTTCCTGCGATAAAAAGGAGGGGGGGCAGGCCGCGCTCAAGGCGATGGGTGCGGACCGCTTCCTGCCGACCTCGAACGGGGACTATGAGAAGCTGTATGAAATGGCGCAGGAAGCCGGCTACTCGTTCCGGAAACAATGAAGCACTTTCTCGAACGCTTTCGCCACAGCATCGCCTTCCGCATCACGGGCGTGTTCCTCGCCCTGCTTCTCGTTTCGACTGTCGGGGTGGTCTTAACCCTCCGGTATTACGTCCAGCGCGACCTGGAGGAGTCGACCCGCAGCAACCTGGTCGGCTCCATGGGGCGCCTGGAGTCGGAACTTTTCCAGCTCCGCCACGAGCTGTCGCTGTTCGCCGAGCTTTCCGCCCGCACCGCCACAATGCAGGGGCGGGCGCGGGACCCGGTAGAGGCCACCATCCAGATCAACCTGGTCGAGAAGTCGCGCGACCGGGGGATCGAGATGGACACCTACGTCTGGGGGGGGAGGAACGTCCCCGTGACGGGGATCCTGGACCGGGCGTTCGCCGGCATTTCCACGGTCGACTACGCATTTTTCGGGGAGGGGTCCGGCCGCCTGAACCTAATCGCCGCCGCGCCGGCGGGGTCCGTCGGGAACGACCGGCGGGTGTCGACCGCCTCCATTTCGCTGGGGCGGGAGTTTCTCCGCCAGAAACGAACCAGCCTGGGCGGAGATGTCACGCTTGTGACGAAGGGGGAGTTCATCGCTTCCTCCTCCTCCTGCCTGGAATGCCAGGAATGCCTGGGAAGAATCCTGTTCGACCCGCGGCAGTGGCCGGTCCTCGAGTCGGGGAGATCGGTCTATTTCACGTTCGATTGCACGCCGGCGCCCCAGGCGGCGGTGGCGACTCCGATCAAGACCTTCGACGGGAAAACGGCCGCCATCGTCGTCACCCGCTCCCGCGCGGACGAGAAGAAGGCGCTTTACCACGCAACCCTCGGCGTTACGGGGGGCACGTTGGCGTTTTCCCTTGCCATGGGGGCGGCGTTCTTCCTGCTGACCTCGCGGGCGTTCCGCCCCCTCACGGAGCTGACGCGGATCACCGGAGGGATCCTCGAGGGACGGTATGGGGAAACGGTTCCCGTGGAAGGGAAGGGGGAAGTGGCCGACCTCGCGCAGGCCTTCAACCGGATGAGCGTTTCCCTTCAGCAGGCGATGCAGGAGATCTCCGAATGGAACCGCACGCTCGAAAGGCGCATCGAGGAGAAGTCGGAAGAGCTGGAGAGGATCCACCGGCGCATGGTCGAAGTCGAGAAGATGGCGGCGATGGGGCAGCTGGCCGCGGGGGTCGCCCACGAGCTGAACAACCCGCTGAGCGGGATCATGGGGTATTCCGAGATCGCCCTGGAGCTGTTCAAGAACAAGCCGTCCGAGCAGATCACGCCGCAGGAGAACGCCAAGATGATCTCCTACTTCTGCCACATCGAGGCGCTGTCCCAGCGGTGCAGGGCCATCATCCTGGACATGCTCAAGTTCGCGCGGCAGCACACGGAGGAGTTCGCCGATCTCCGCCTGAACGAGGTGATCCGGCAGACGCTGGCTTTCCTGGAGAAACAGCTGGGCCAGGCCGACGTGAAAGTGGTCGCCGACCTCCTCGATGACCTCCCCCACATCCGGGGAAACGGCTTGCAGATCCAGCAGGTCTTCACCAACCTGATCCTCAACGCGATCCAGGCGATGCCCGGCGGCGGGACGCTGGAGATCCGCACGCGGAGGAACGGTGATGTCCTGGAGGCGGAGTTCGTCGACCACGGCACGGGGATCGACCCGGCGCACCTCCACCGCGTTTTCGAGCCGTTCTTCACGACCAAGCCCGTAGGGAAAGGGACGGGGCTGGGGCTTTCGGTCAGCTACGGCATCGTCAAGCACCACGGCGGCGAGATTCGGGTGTCCAGCGATCCGGGCAAGGGGTCCACCTTCCTCGTCGTTCTCCCCCTGCCCGCGCAGACCTGATTCCACAAGGCGCGGCGCGGATCGGGGAACGGCCGGTGATACGCCTCATGGAACGGATCGGGGACGTCTCCCGGGAGGAATGGGAGGATGTCCTGGCGCGGTCCTTCCGCCCCTCGCCCTTTTTCTCCCCCCGCTTTCTCATTCCATGGGCGAACGCCTTCGCCGCGGACCGTTCCCTGCGCATCGCGAGGTGGGAGCGGGAAGGGAGGGCCGCAGGGTTTCTGTTCCTGTGCCGGCGCCCGGACGGCGCCGGCTGGGAGCTTTTGGGCGGGGAAGAGGTCTCCGACTCGCTGGATGCGGTGGTGGCCGCGGGGGAGGAAGGAAGGTTCTGGAGGGAATTCCTGCGCTTCGTCCGGGAATCGCCCGCCGGCGGGCCGCTGCGGATGCCGAACCTGGTGGAGGGATCGCCCTCGCTTTCCCTCCTCCCGGAGATCTGCGGGGAGCAGGGGATCGAATTTCTCCTCGAGGAAACCGACCGTTCCCCCTTTCTTCCGCTTCCGGGTAGCTTCGAGGAATACATCGAGCGGCTCGGGAAGAAGGAGCGGCACGAGCTGCGGCGAAAGCTTCGGCGGGCGGCGGAGAGCGACCCGTCCCTTTCGTTCCGGGTGACCGGCACGAGGGAGGAACTCGCAAGGGATTTTTCCTCCTTCGTTGCGCTGCACCGCGCAAGCCATCCCGACAAACGCAGGTTCATGGACGACCGGATGGAGCGGTTCTTCCGCGAAGTGGCGGAGGAGCTCTTTTCCGCGGGGAGACTGCGGCTGGCGTTTCTCCGGGGGAGGAAAGGAGACATCGCCGCGGCATTCCAGATCGAATCCGACGGGGCGCTCTTCCTGTACAATTCGGGCTTCGATCCCGAAGCGGCCGCCGGCATGAGCCCGGGGCTGGTCCTCATCGCGCGCTGCATCGAGGATGCGATCCTCCGGGGTTTTGGGGAATACGACTTTCTCCGCGGAAGGGAAAGGTACAAGTACGACCTCGGCGGACGGGACCGGGTCGTCTACCGGGCCGTCCTGGGCCTGCCGTGAACCACCTTCTCGTTTCCTACCATACCTGTCCGTTGGAAGAGCCCGGCGTCGGGCTGTCGGGAGGGATGAACGTTTTCCTGCGGGGGCTTATCGAAGGGCTGGCCGCGCGCGGCATCCGGACGGACGTCCTCACGCGGGGAAAAGGGAAGGGGATCGAGACGACGCATCCGTTTCCGGGCGTCCGCATCCTCCACGTTCCCTGCGGGTGGAAAGAGCCGCCCACCCGCGAGTCGGCGCACGACGCGCTTCCGCGGTTCATCGCCGGGGCAAGGGACCTGTTGGCCTCGACCCGGACGGAATACGACGCCGTTTCCGCGCACTACTGGATGTCGGGCGTTGCGGCGCGCGGGATCCTCCGCAGGGTTCCTCCGCGGGGAGCTTCCCGCCTCGCGATGAACCGGCTCGTGCTCATGTATCACACGCTGGAGGCGCGCAAGGCCGCTCCGGCGGGCGCCACGCTCCGGAATCTTTCCGTCCTCCGGAAACGGGAGGAAGAAAGGCTTTCCGTCGAATGCGGCCGGGTGGTTTTCCTCTCGCGGCACGATTTCGCGCGGACGCGGATGGTCCTTCCCGCCGTCGCGGGGAAGAGCTCGATCGTTGCGCCGGGCCTCGACGACGCCTTCCTGCATCCGCCGTCCCGGGCGGAAGCGCGGCGGAGAGCCGGAGTCCCGGCGGACTCCTTCCTTTTCCTTCTCGCCGCCCGCCCGGACCCCGGCAAGAACATCGATGCCGCCTTCAATGCGTTCCGCGCGCTCCGCGCGGAAGAAGGCGGCCGCGTCCGGCTTCTCGTCGCGGGTCAAAAGGTTCCCCGGGCGGCGCTGCCCGAGGGGGCCGACTGTGCGGGGGCGGTCCCGCACGCGGAGATGCCCTCGATCTTCGCCGCTGCCGACGCGGTCCTGTGTCCCTCGACGTACGAGTCGTTCGGGCTCGTGCCTTTGGAGGCGATGGCCGCCGGAACGCCGGTGACCGTGCCCCTTGGGGGGTATTGGGGGAAGCGGATCAGTTCCGGGGGCGGGGGGCTGGCCTACCCGCCGGGGGCGGAATGCGGGCTGGTCGAGGCGATGCGCGCCCTCTGCCGGGACAAGGCGCTGCGGAAACGATTGGGAGGGGAAGGGAAGCGGGTCGCCGCGGCGTTTACGTGGGAGAAGTGCACGGAGTCGTGGGCGCGGCTTCTTTCGAGATGCGCCAGGCCCGGTAATCCGCGATGAACTCCTCGAGCTCCCGCCTCGCCTCGTCGTCGGGGAGCTGGACGGGCGGGTGCTTCATGAAGTAGGCCGAAGGGGCGAGCAGCGGGCCGGCAAGCCCCATGTCCCTGCCGAGGCGGCAGAGCCGGATGGCATCGATCCCCACCCCGGCGCTGTTGGGGGAGTCGGTCACCGAGAGCCGCAGCTCCACCTCGATCGGAAGGCCCCCGAACCCCTCACCCTCTATCCGCAGGAAACAGAGCTTGTTGTCCTTCTGCCAGGGAACGTAGTCGGACGGACCGATATGGATGTCCTCGTCCGGGATGGAATGGGTGAGGACCGAGGTGACCGCCTCCGTCTTGGAGATCTTCTTCGACTGGAGCCGCCGCCGGGAGAGCATGTTGAGGAAATCGGTGTTCCCGCCGGTGTTCAGCTGGTACGTGCGGCGGACGCGGATCCCCCGCTCCGAGAACAGGCGGGCCAGCGCGCGGTGCACGATCGTGGCGCCCAGCTGCGACTTGATGTCGTCCCCGATGACCGGAATCCCCCGCTGCCGGAACCGCTCGGACCACGCCGGATCGGAAGCCAGGAACACGGGGATGCAGTTCACGAGGGAGACCCCCGTGGCCAGGCATGCCTCCGCGTAGAACCGCGCGGCCTCCTCGGAGCCGACCGGCAGGTAGCTGACCAGGATCTCCGCCCCCGTGTCGCGCAGGACGGCCTCGACGTCGCATGGGGGGAGGTCCGCCGGGAGGAACGTCTGGTCCTCCGGGAACTCCTTCATGTGCGGCGCCACGCCGTCGAGGACAGGCCCCATATGGACGACCGGACCGCCCGCGGGTATGTCGGCCACGAACCGCTTCGTGCAGTTGGGGGCGGCGAAGATCGCCTCTCCGACGGGGCGGCCCACCTTCCGGCGGTCGATGTCGAACGCCGCGACGACCTCGATGTCTCCGGGAAGGTATCCGCCGACGTCATGGTTCATCAGGCCCGGGATGAAATCCTCCGCGGCGGTCCCGGTGACGTTCCGGTAGTATTCGATCCCCTGGAGCAGCGCGCTGGCGCAGTTCCCCACGCCCGCCACCGCGACCCGTATCTTACGCATTCTCCGTGTCCCCTGTCGGCTTGATTTGCTTTTCGCGATTATTGGATTCCCCCGTCCCGGAGAGGGTTTCATCCGCTGGCGGCAGCGGCTCCCCGCACTTCCAGCACCTCGGCGGAATCTCCGCGGCGGCCCGCCGTTCGGCGGATACGAAGTTCTGCGACGAGCAGGCGGCGCAAAAAAGAATCATGCGCGCCATTTTACCTTTTCCCGCGCAGGTTTGACAAAGAAGATTCCCGGACGATAAGATGGCCGGATGCAGATCGAAAAAGGCATCGACAAGATCGTAAAGACCGTCCGGATGATGATCATGGACCAGCCCGGCTTCCTGGGGAAAGTCGCCTCCGCCATCGGCGCGGCCGGCGGCAACATCGGGGACATCCGGCTGGTCGGGTACGGCCTCGAGTACAACACCCGCGAGGTCACGGTCTTCGTGGACGACGACGCCCATCTCCAGGCGGTGCTCGAGGAGGTGGGGAAGGTCGAGGGCGTCATCATCTCCGACATCATCGACCCCGTCCTGGAGCTCCACAAGGGCGGCAAGATCTCCACCAAGGCCCGCATGGCGATCGACAGCATCTCCGTGATGCGGAAGATATACACTCCGGGCGTGGCCAAGGTCTGCAAGCTGATCCAGGGGAAGCCGGAACTCGCCTACGAATACACCGCCATCTGCAACACCGTGGCGATCGTGACGAACGGGACGGCCATCCTGGGACTGGGGGACATCGGGGCCGTTCCCGGCATGCCGGTGATGGAGGGGAAGGCGGCGCTGTTCGACGCGCTCGTCGGCATCAACGGGGTCCCGATCCTCATCCAGTCGAAGGACACCGAGGAGATCGTGCGGACGGTGGCCTCGATCGCGCCCACGTTCGGAGCCATCAAGCTGGAGGACATCAAGGCGCCCGAGTGCTTCGAGATCGAGGACCGGCTGGACGCGATGCTCGACATCCCGGTGATGCACGACGACCAGCACGGGACGGCGGTGGTCGTTCTCGCCGCGCTGCTCAACGCCAGCAAGTACGTCGGCATGCAGGTGAAGAACGACACCGTGGGGATGGTGGGACTGGGCGCCGCCGGGATGGGGATATCCAAGCTGCTGATGGCCCACGGCGTCCGCAAGATGCTGGGGACCGACATCAACGACACCGCCCTGAAGATCTTCGCGGGCCAGGGCGGGAAGCCGGTGACGCTTTCCGAGATCATGGAACAATCCGACATCGTCATCTGCACCACCGGCGTCCCCGGGCTCATCAAGAAGGAGATGATCCGGAAGGGACAGGTGATCCTGGCGCTGTCCAACCCCAAGCCCGAAATCTTCCCCGAGGAGGCGCGGGCCGCCGGGGCCTCGTTCGCCGCGGACGGCCGGGGCGCCAACAACGCGCTCGCGTTCCCGGGCCTCTTCCGGGGCGCGCTCAACGCCCGGGCGCGGAAGATCAACAACCGGATGAAGATCGCCGCCGCCAAGGCCATCAGCGCCTGCGCGGAGACGGGGGAGCTGGTCCCCTCCATTCTCGACCTGGGGATGCACCGGAAGGTGGCGGAGGCGGTGGAGCGCGCGGCGTTCGAGTCGGGCGTGGCGCGCACCCGCGGGGAAGAGATCGAGGAAACCTGAGCTAACCCGCCTATCGGCCCTTTCTTCGGACGTAGACGACCGCCGCCAGGAGCAGGAAGATCGCGACGAGCGCGATCAGGGCCGCGCGCAGCGCGGAATTCCCCGCTTTCGCCGGGACGACGAGGCTCGACACGGGTAGGTCGATCGCGCGCATCCGCAGCGCGGTTTCGGTCAAGGGCTCCTCATAGAGCAGTGCGACCTCCGCCGTGGCGGGCTTCGATCCGTCGAGGGGGAACACCTGTTCGATCTTCCGGGTCTCCTTCGGTCCCAGCCGGTTGTCCTTCAGGACCTCCCGCGCGGCGGTGAAGATCAGCTCCGGCTTCTCCAGCGGTTTCCCCGCGCCGTCTCCGACCACCTTTTCGAACACCTCTTCCTTCCGGCCAAGGACCTTCCCCGAGGCGTCGTACAACGTGGAGACCAGGCGAAGCCGGGAGGTCGGGATGCCGGACGGGGTCTTGTGCCCGACCGTCTCGTTCTTCAGGGTCACGGTGAGCCTCGCCTCGTTTCCCGACACCTTGAGGACGGCCCGCATGGGTATCGCCTTGGCGAGACGCTCCCGCGCATGCCCTTCCGACATCGCGTGGTCGAGGGGGCCCTTCTTCTGCTTGGAGGCGATGAACTTCGCGTCGAAGATCTGCGGGAGATGGCAGAACTGGCAGTGGATCCCTTCCCCGCGGTAGAAGCTTTCCGCCCATTCGCTGTACGTTCCCAGGATTAAAACTCCGAATTCGTTCCGGTACTCGTGGCACCCCCCGCAGAACTCGGAAGTGATGTGCAGGCCGGAGAACATCGTGGCGTGGACGAGCTTTCCCGGCTCCCCTCCGCGGGGTCCGCGCATGACGCCGGGACTCGCATGGTACCGGGGGAACGGCCCATCGAGATGCACCGATTCGACGGAGTGGCAGAAATCGCAGGTGACCCCCTCCTGGGCGAAGATGGCCGCAAGGGGGGCGTTCGGAGGCAGCAGGAACCGGCCCGGGTTATGGCATTGCTCGCAGATCACCGCTTTCCGGGGATGGCTCCGGCGGATCCGGTCGTAGGGAAGCTGGAACACCGGATCGGTGAAGGAGGTGGCGTGCTTGGAGGACTTCCATGACCTGTAGATCTCCGGATGGCAGGGGGCGCAGGCGGTTGCCGAACGATAGACGTGCAGCTGGGGCGGCGGGCGCGAAACCTTCCCATCGACTGCCTGCGAAGATGCCGGGCAGCACACGACAAGAAGGAAGGGGAGGAGAAACGACGCAGGGGATAACCGTTTCACGACAGTCATTTTATCATGTAGAATCGGGAGGGTCGGAGAATTCCCAAGCCCGTATTTCTATCCAGATAGGAGGGCGGATGGACGGTTCCTGGATTCGCGGCGGCTCGCTGGTCCTGTTCGCCTATTTTTTGGGGTCCGTTCCCTTCGGGATCCTGGTGACCAGGATCTTCGACAAGAACGTGAGCCTCCGGGAGACCGGATCGGGAAACATCGGCGCGACCAACGTCGTGCGCGCGGCGGGGAAGACCGCCGGCATCCTCACGCTCCTTCTGGATACGGGGAAGGGGATCCTGCCGATGGTGCTGACGTACATGCTGGTGGGGGAGGACTATCTCTGGCTCTCCCTCGTCGGGGGGGCCGCTTTCCTGGGGCACGTCTTTCCCGTCTACCTGAATTTCAAGGGAGGGAAAGGGGTGGCCACGGCCCTGGGCGTGGTGCTCTCCCTGTCCGCCGTCACCACCTTCCTCCTGGTCGTCCTGTTCGGCCTGATCCTCTACTTTACGAGGTACGTCTCGCTGGGGTCCCTGTGCGCGGCGGTGGCGCTGCCGATCCTGATGGCGCTCCTTGGCCCTCCCTCCCGCAACTGCGTGACACTTTGTCTTGTGATCTCGTTCGTCGTGATCTACAAGCACCGGGAGAACATCCACCGGCTGCTGACCGGCCAGGAGAGCAAGTTCGGCGCGCCGAAACCGCCCGCCCCGTAAAAGCCGAGACGTTCCTAAGAACTCACAACTTCCGCAGGAGGCGGTCCCGTTTCCGTTCCTGTTTTTTCGGCCGGTGGCCCGCGCCTTTCTTGACGCCGTCGCGATCCGGGCGGGGCTCCTCCTCCGGGCCTCCCTTCAGGTCCGCAATCCAGCGGCTGTACAAGCGCGCGGCAAACTCCATGCATGAGATGACGGGGATATTGCGGGAAGGAAGCGTCCCCGCGAGGCCGCGGTCGGACGTGACCACGATCGTCCCCGCGGGCGCGCCGCGGGCGAGGTCGCGGATCATGTCGTCCGCCGTCTCGGATCGGGAAGAGTAGACAGCCGTTCCGCCCTTGAACGCCGCGCGCGTCCGCTCGGGATTTCCGGATCCGCGCCCGTCGAAGACGACCGTGAGACGAAGCCCCTTCTCCCTCGAATAGGCGGAGAGAAGCGCGCAGAGTTCATTGCGCCCTTCGGCGCTCGCGGGGTCCGACTCGAAGGGGAGCGCCCCCGACCGCCCCAGGTTATAACCGTCCACAATCAGGTGTCCGCCCAAGCGGTTTCCTCGCGCCCGGACTTTCGGCATAGAAGCGGGGACGTTCCTGAATAAATGTTTAAGAACGTCCCCGTTTTCAGGTTTGCTTATTTCCCGAAGTCGACCTTGGGGACTTCCTTCGCCTTGGTTTCCGCCTCGAAAAACGTCTTCGTCTTGAATCCGGTGAATCCCGCGACGAGGTTGTTGGGGAAGACCCGGATCGAGGTGTTGAACGTTCCGACCGCCTCGTTGTACCGCATCCGCTCGACGGAGATCCGGTTCTCCGTGCCCGCGAGCTCGTCCATCAGCCGGATGAACGTCTGGTCGGCCTTGAGCAGCGGGTAGTTCTCCACCACGACCAGGAGGCGGGAGAGGGCGGAGGAGACCTCCGCGTTCGCCTTCATCATCTCCTCGGGGGTCCTGGCCCCCGCCAGCTTCGCGCGCGCGGCCGCCACGTACTCGAAAACCTCCTTTTCGTGCGCGGCGTATCCTTTCACCGACTGGACGAGATTGGGGATGAGGTCGCCCCGGCGCTGGAGCACGTTCTGCACCTGCCCCCACTTCTCGTTCACCGCCACGTCGTTCCGCACGATGCCGTTGTAGGCGCCGACTCCCTGGAACACCAGCAGAGCGGCGACGACCACCACCGCGATCAGGATCTTTTTGCTCATCGGTACCCTCCGTTTTCGTTCGATCCGAATTTTCGAATGATGGATATTCTACCAGCCCCCGCCCGCGCCGCCGCCACCCGAAAAGCCGCCGCCGAACCCTCCGAACCCGCCCCCTCCGAACCCGCCGCCCCCGAATCCCCCGCCGCCGCCGTACCACATGCCCCCGCCGCGGGATCCGCGCGAGCGGGAAAAGATCGAACGGAAGATCAGGTACGGCACGCCGAGAATCAGCAGGAGCAGGAGCTCAAAGGGGATTCTGGCTTTTCTGCGCGCGTTCCCCTTCGGCGCTTCCATCTTCCCGCCGGAAAGGACGGTCCCGGCGGCCTTGACGCCCATGTAGATCCCCTCGCCGTACCGCTCCTGCCGGAACAGGGGACGCAGGATCCGGTCGCGGATCTCGCCGACCTTGCCGTCGGGGAGCACCCCCTCCACGCCGTACCCCGTGGCGATCCACATCTTCCGGTCGCTATGCGCCACGAGGAACAGGATGCCGTTGTCCTTCCCCTTTTTTCCGATCTTCCATTCGTCGAAGACCTTCTGGGCGTACTGCTGCGTTTCGAGGGGGGCGGTGCTCTTCACGGTCAGAACCGCCACCTCCGCCGTCGTCTGCCGCTCGATCTCGCGGCACAGCGCATCGGTCTTTGCGGCCCATTCCCCCATGACGCCCGCCGTGTCGGTAACATAGCCGGCGTGGGGCGGGACCTTCGGTTCCTCGGCCGCGCAGAAGAGGGGTGCGGCCAGCGCGAGGAAGAGTACCGCGACGACCGCAACGAAGGGTGTACGCCGGGAAGACATTTATTTATCGGGTCCCGCCGGGAAGGTGTCCGCCAGGGAACAGAGCTTCTCCACTTCCTCTATGTATTCGAAGAACAGGTCCTCGGCCCGCGCCGTCGCGATCTTCTCCCCGCGCCTCGCGGCAAGCGCTTCCCGGAGGGCGGGCAGGGAGACGCCGAACCGCTTCTCGACCTCCTCCAGGATCTCGGTTTTTTCGTGCGGCGCACCGTGGTCCGTGAGGAGCAGCAGCCCCCGCGTCACGGAGACGACCGACCCGACGGTGTCCCGCACGACCGCGATCATCTCCTTGTTGCCCAATGCTCCGATGAACATCCGGCGGAGGGAGAGCAGCTTCCCCTTCAGCTCGAATTCCACCTGGTGCCTCAGGTTGCCGGTCGTGATTTCGAGGTCCGCCACGACGTCCTTCCCCGAGAGGACGCGCCGCCGCTCGGCCATGCCCAGGAACTCCAGCGGGAAGACGTCGGACGATTCCTTCAGGAAGCTTTCGGTGAAGATCGGCGGGGCGGGGATACCCCGGCGGGCGTACCGGTGCGCGATGTTCCGGTAGGCCGAGAGCGATTTCCTGCTAAGCTCCCGGACGACGATGAGGACGGAGACCTCGCCGCCCACGCGTTCCGGCTCTTCCGCCGCGTGGGCCCCATACAGGGTGAGGGAGACCAGGTCCTCCCCGAAGATCTTCTCCACTTCCGCACGGAATTCGTCCAGCAGGCCGGCGACCACGATCCCCTCCTTAACCCGTATTTCTCACCAGGTGAGAAATGCGGGTTTGCCCAAAGAAAAGGCATGTAATGAATACCGAATAGGCAAACATAGTAGCATCTGCACGGGGAAGACACCATCGCCGGGTAGCGTCTTTCCCGCAAATCGCATCGAAACTACAAGGTTTTTTTGCCCGGAGCGCCGGAATCGCCTCGCATCCCGCAGATTGGTACGGCCATTGCTGGTATCCATCCATAGAGGAGGTGACCCATGAAGAAGATCGAGGCCATCATCAAGCCGTTCAAGCTGGACGAGGTCAAGGAGGCCTTGAACGACATCGGGATCCACGGGATGACCGTGTCCGAGGTCAAGGGGTTCGGCCGCCAGAAGGGGCACACCGAGCTCTACCGGGGGGCGGAATACGTCGTGGACTTCCTCCCCAAGATCAAGCTGGAAATCATCGTCGCCGACGACCTGGTCGCCCAGGTGGTGGAAACCATCGAGAAATTCGCGCGCACGGGCCGCATCGGGGACGGGAAGATCTTCGTGACCAACGTGGAGGAAATCGTTCGGATCCGCACGGGCGAGCGCGGTCACGACGCCATCTGAAGACGCACGACGCCACCTGAAGCAGATCGATTCCGCAGGACCATACCCAAGGAGGGAGACATGACCCCGAAGGAAGTGCTGGAGTTCACCAAGAGCAAGAAGATCGAGATGGTCGACCTGAAGTTCATGGATTTCGTCGGCACCTGGCAGCACTTCGCCGTGCCGATCTACGAGTTGAAGGACGACAGCTTCGAGGAAGGGTTCGGGTTCGACGGGTCGAGCATCCGCGGCTGGCAGCCGATCCACGCGTCCGACATGCTGGTCATCCCCGAGGCGGGCACCGCCGTGATCGACCCCTTCATCACCCGGCCGACCCTCTCTCTCATCTGCAACATCGTCGACCCGATCACCAAGGAGAACTACACCCGCGACCCGCGGAACATCGCGCGGAAAGCCGAGGCGTACCTGAAGTCCACCGGCATCGCCGACCAGGTGTTCTTCGGCCCCGAGGCAGAGTTCTTCATCTTCGACGACATCCGCTTCGCCACCGGGTCTAACTTCGGCTACTACTACATCGACTCCGACGAGGGCGTGTGGAACTCGGGGCGCGAGGAGAAACCGAACCTGGGATACAAGCCGCGCCACAAGGAAGGGTACTTCCCCGTTCCGCCCACCGACTCCCAGCACGACCTTCGGGACGAGATGGTCCGCGTGATGGAGTCGATCGGGCTCAAGATCGAGGCGCAGCACCACGAGGTCGCCACGGCGGGGCAGGCGGAGATCGACCTGCGGTTCGACACGCTGGTCAAGGTCGCCGACGCGCTGCAGTGGTACAAGTACATCTGCAAGAACGTCGCGCGCAAGTTCGGGAAGACCGTCACCTTCATGCCGAAGCCGCTCTACGCGGACAACGGCAGCGGGATGCACTGCCACCAGTCGCTGTGGAAGGGCGGCAAGCCGCTCTTCGCGGGCGAGGAGTACGGCGGGCTGTCCAAGATGGCGCTTTACTACATCGGCGGGATCCTCAAGCACGCCTCGGCGATCTGCGCCTTCTCCAACCCCACAATGAACTCCTACAAGCGGCTGGTCCCCGGCTTCGAGGCCCCGGTGAACCTGGCGTATTCGAGCCGGAACCGCTCCGCGGCGGTCCGGATCCCGATGTACTCGGCGAACCCGAAGACCAAGCGTCTGGAGTTCCGGACCCCCGACCCGTCCTGCAACGGGTACATCGCTTTCGCGGCGATGCTGATGGCGGGCCTGGACGGCATCCAGAACAAGATCAACCCGGGCGAACCGCTCGACAAGGATATCTACGCCCTCTCGCCGGAGGAGCTCGCCAACGTCCCCACCACGCCGGGCTCCCTGGAGGAGTCGCTCAAGGCGCTGGAGAACGACCACGACTTCCTGCTCAAGGGCGACGTCTTCACGATGGACGTCATCGAGAAGTGGATCGAGTACAAGATCGACGCCGAGGTCAACCCCGTCAAGATGCGGCCGACCCCGCACGAGTTCTTCCTCTACTTCGACTGCTAAGGCCCGGCCCTCGTCAACCCAACGGCATCAGGGGGCCCCTTCGGGGGCCCCCGTCGTTTCCGGCCTCCGTCGCCCCGTAATTCGTCCTTTCCTTCGTAACCCGTTCTGAATATTCTAATCGTCATGCAATTTCGACCATGGTTTCAATCCGTAATCGTTCTTCTTTTTCTTGCGCTTCTTGGCCCGGTTATCGCCTCCGCGGGGGAGCAGGACAATGCCGCGGTGTCGCCGACGGTTTCCCTCGAGGAAGCGGTGCGCACGGCGCTTTCGAATGCGCGGGAGGTCCGGCTCGCAGTGCAGGACGTCCGCATCACCGCGGAGGGGAAGACCCGCGCTCAAGCCGGGTGGCTCCCACGGATGGACGCGAGCAGCGACTACACCTCCCTTTCGGAGCCCCCTTCCGCGTTCATCATGGGGCTCCCCCAGCAGACGGCGGACAAGAACATCTGGCGCGCAAGGGTCACCGCCGAGCAGACGATCTACGATTTCGGCAGGACGCGGTCCCGCGTGGACCAGGCGCAGGCGCGGGTCGAAACCGCGGAGAAGGTGGAAGGGCTGACCCGCGAGCGGCAGGCGCTCGATGTGATCTCGGCGTTTTTGGCCGCGAGGCGGGCCGAGGAGCTGCGGCAGGTCGCCGAAGAGTCGCTCGCCGCGGCGAAGGACCACCGGCGGGTGGCGGGGGACCAGTACGAATTCGGGGTCGTGGCGAAGAACGACGTGCTCGCGGCGGACGTGCAGGTCGCCAACGCCGAGTCCGTGCTCATCGTCGCCGAGAACCAGGTGGAGCTTTCCCGCTCCCGGCTGGCGCTCCGGATGGGATATTCCGGGGATCGGTCCGTGACGCCCGCCAAGGGGCCTTTCACCGCCCCGCAGGATGGACTCCCCCCGATGAGCGAGAGTCTTCGCGCCGCGCTCGGCAAGCGCAGCGAGCTGCAGGCGCAGGACGCCTCCATCCGGGAGGGAGAGGCGGCGCTCGCGGGAGCGAAATCCGAGTTCGCCCCGACGTTCTTCGGGCAGGGCGGCTACCAGTACGAGGCCAACGACCTTAACCCGCACAAGAGCGTCTTCTCGCTGGTCCTCGGCGGGAAGGTGAACCTGTTCTCCGGCTTCTCCGACGAGGCGGCGAAGCGGCAGGCGCTCCTTTCGGTCGATCGGCGGAAAGAGTCGCTCTCCAAGCTGCGGGACGAGATTGCGCTCGAGGTGAAGGCGGCGCACCTGTTCGTGGCCGAGGCGGAGAAGAGGAAAGCGGTGGCGGAAGTGGCCGTCGCGCGCGGCGAGGAGAACCTGCGCATCCAGAACGACCGGTACATGGAAGGGCTGGCCATCTCCACCGAGGTGCTGGACGCCCAGACGCTTCTCACGCGCGCCAAGGTCGACCGGCAGAACGCCGCGTACGACTTTTACGAGGCGCGTTACCGCCTGCTCGCCGCTCGGGGCGAGCTGCTGGAGTTTCTCAATCCGCTGATCGGCGCCGGGCGGTAGTCCGGTGTCCGTCCGCCTGTGGGGGTTGTTCCTTTCCGCGTGTCTCCTCGCGCTGATCCTTTCCGCCTGTTCCAGCACAAACGACGGGACGATCGCGGTCCGGCTCCAATATCCGCAGGAGGGAAGCGTCTCCGCGCCGTCCGCCCGCGCGGCGGGAGATGCGCCGCGGCCTCTCTACTCCAAGTTGCCCGGGAACCGCATCCTCATCCGGGTGCTCGCACCGCATATCGCGACGCCGATGGAAGCGTGGTTCAACCGGTCGGCGGGCAGGGGAGAGATTGCGGGAATTCCGCCGGGGACCCGGATTGCGGTGGAGGTGGACGAATATGACAACACTGCGACGACCCTGCTCGGGCGCGGATGGTACCAGGGGATCACGCTTTCCGCGGGCCAGTACCGGGAGGTCCCGGTCGCGATGTACGACCGGGGGACGATCGTCCGCATCTGCGGCGCCGCGCCCGACAACGTCAGCGGGGCCGGTACGTCAGGCAACACCGGCGACGGCGGGCTCGCGGCCGACGCGCTGCTGGACACCCCGCTGGCGGTCAAGGTCGGGCCCGGCGACGAGGTCTTCGTCTCCTCCTCCCAGTACTATCGCCTCCGGAAGATCGACCGGTACGGGTACATCTCTCACTATGCCGGGGACGGAACGATCGGAACGCTCTTGGACGGTCAAGCCGCGGCCACAGCGAAGATCGGCCCCGTGTACGACCTGGATATCGGCCCTTCCGGGGATCTCTTTTTCATCACATGGGACCAGCAGATCGTGAAAATCGACAAGACGACCGGCCTGATCTCCGTCAAATACAACGCGCAGAAGGGGAACTTCTATCCCTCGGCGAAGCCCGATCTGGCCGTCGCGAACGACAACGAGATCTACTACACCAACGGGATGGACCCCAAGGTCTACCTCGTCCAGTCCGGCGCCCGCTCGGACTACGTCTGGGATAACGGCGCTTCGCTACTCGATGAGGGGGCGCTGAAGAATACTTACCCGCTGCTTTACCCGGCGAGCATTACTTACAATCCGACTGTCCGATATTTGTACTTTGCTGAACGTGACAGGGGTCGAGTCAAATCCGTGTCCATGGGGGTTAGTAGGGTATACACAATTGCGGGCAGCAGCCCTGGAACTACATTTATTGAGGGAATCGATCCATTAGTTATGATTCTTCAATGGCCTGTATTGATAGAAGGAGATCGCATCTTCG
>Ga0214473_10001401_pt1 | contig 31893 bp, 49 predicted proteins | sample RVTome_7_FD_203509 | JGI IMG/M metagenome (GOLD analysis project Ga0214473, IMG submission 203509) | Soil microbial communities from uranium-contaminated site in the Upper Colorado River Basin, Wyoming, United States - RVT98D197 | ecosystem: Environmental > Terrestrial > Soil > Contaminated >...
ACTACGATGGCGAGTCGCCAGTCACAACGACCATCGCGTCGCCTGCTGAAGACTGGAGTGGGGGCAACCAGCCAGTCGGAGGATGCCTCCACAATGGCCGGCTGTGGGCGTGGGGGCCAAGCAACCGCCCACACGGGCTGTACGCCTCACGCATGAAGAACCACGCGTACTTCGCCAGTGAGACAGTCACGGCCGTGTCCACACAGTTCTTCACGGTGACCCCCGGTGCTGGGCAACGCGTGTACGCCGGCAAGTCACACAAGGGGTTGCTCTTCCTCTTCAAGTACCCGATCGGGGTTGCATGGCTCGATGACAGCGACATCAACCCTGGTGGATGGCGCCTGTCGCAGCTGACCGACTCCGTGGGCTGCGCGCCGTCGCCATACGCAGCCATTCTTTTGGACGACGGCATCCTCTTCATGACGCCGAACGCAGAGGTCTACCTCCTCACCGCGACGACACAGGGTGGGGTAGAGCTGGTCAACCTTGGAGCCCAGCTGAACCTCACGCAGTGGCTCAAGGACAACGTCAACACCACCAAGCTGCAGACGATGACCTCGTGCTGGAGCCCAGCCAAGAAGCAGGCGATCTTCTCTGTGGCGCAGCGTGGCGGGACGAGCAACACCAACAACGCTCTCACGCTCTACTTCGACTTCAACAACCTAGAGCAGGCGAACGGGGTGCCACGCTTCTCATACTCTACACGAGACGCCGCCAGAGCGCTCTGCACCAGGAAGAGCAGCACAACGTTCATCGAAGTGCCAGTCTTCGCAGACTACAGCACCAGTGGTGCCGAGTGGGAGATGGACAACGTCTACCGCTCGGTGGATGGGTCAGCCACGCGCCCCACGGGGTACGCCGCGGCATTCCAGACCGCACACTCCAACCTGGTGGAGTTCACTGGTGACGCGTACGATGCCTCCATGAACAAGCTCTGGGACTTCCTTGACATCGAGTACGTCCCCGCCGAGTCAGCCGGTCCGCTGCAGGTCACGACGTACAGTGACGGCACGCAGATCGACCAGTTCACAGTGACGCTCACACCAGTTGGTGATGCACTGGACGACATCGACGTTCCGCTGGACACGTTCGCGCTCGCCACGATCTCACCGAACGCCGTCTCCATGCTTCGCCGTCGCCTGACCGGTGAAGGCCGACGGCTCAGCGTGAAGGCCGAGCACGTCATCACCACTGGGTCATTCACGTTCGTCGATGGTGATGTCAGTGCAGCCAACGACACCATCACCGAAACCGCGCATGGCTTGGCCACCGGAGCCGGCCCGATTGTGCTCACAACCACTGGCGTGCTGCCGGCAGGGTTGGCGCTCGCCACCGAGTACTTCCTGGTGAAGGATGGCGCGAACACGGTGAAGCTCGCGTTGACGAAGGCAGACGCGCTCGCTGTGACACCAGTGGTCGTGAACATCACCGCAGCCGCTGGCGGGGGGACGCACACCCTGACCTACACGACCGGCAGCAACTACGGAGACGACTTCAACATCACCGGCCTCTACATCTCCTTCCGGGACGGTGGGCAGGACGTTGGCAGGAACACACAAACGGGATGACGATGAAGCCGATCTTCCCGTACGTGACTGAGGCGGGGGTCCTCTGCAAGGGGTGTGGGGCGAAGATCGCTGGGCCGCCAGTGCCTGGCTTTCTTGCGCCAGAGGGGATCTACGTCGACCTGCAGCTGCTCATGGAGTACCCAGACGGTACGCGTGACAAGCATTCGACGCCGATGTGTCATATCTGCGCCGAGAGCTGTACGCTGGCTGATGCACAGGATCTCTACCTGACCGACCTGGCGGAGTGGGGGCGCGACCTCGGACCACGTGAAGACGTACGTGCATGGTTCGCCAAGATGATGACGCGCCATCCGGTCGAGGTGTTGGGTGCCGTTTGATCGCGCAACCTCGCCGTATGTCGTCGCCAACCGTCAGCGCGTCTCACGCAGCGGCGACACGCTGACAGAGCCCCTCCTCCTCTCGCGCAACCCGATCGAAGCGCGTGAGGCCGCCACGAAGGCGTACGCCGACATCCACACTGGTGGCGCGACGTTCGGTGCAACCATCATCCCCAGCGTCATCGGAAGCTGGTACACGCACAACGCTCCTGGTGCGCCTGTCTTGGATGGGTCAGGAACCGACTTCGGCGACTGGTCCTTCATGGTGCCGATGTTCGTTGGCCGTACGGCAACGTGGAGTTCGCTCTCCGTGAACAACGGAGGCGGGGTCTTCGCCCGCATCCAGTCGGCGGTGTGGAGCCTACACCCCACGACGCTCCTTGCAGACGAGGTGCTCTTCATGGGGCCCCTTGACTCGGTGATCGCTGACCCATACGCCGTCACGCTCGGCGCCAACGGCCTGCAGACGACCTCCGACTGGATCGGACTGGCTGTACACGGGCACGGCACGGGCGGGGGGTGGATGACCTTCGACGTGGACCGTGTCACCGCTGGCACCGGGCAGTACAACTTCCTACAGTGGGGACACGATGCCACCCTGGTGAACGGAGCCGGAGCCAGCGTGCTCGCCACAGTGGTCGGCGGTGATGGTGGTCTCATGCCCACTGATCCGGCCCTGTGGCGGCCGTACGACTACGACATGCCGAGCATCGCCATCCGGCTGCTCTCGATCCCATGAACGAGACGATCGCCCACGCCGTCCGGTACCGCCTCTCTGACGCTGGTGGACAGATGCTCGACTACGGTGAAGGAGCATCCTCCATTCGCCAGGAGGTGGGCGCTCTGGAGGGGGTAACGCCAGTTGCCGACCTCGACGCCGCGATCAAGGGATACGTCGATGGACGGGGAGCCGGCGGGCCGACGACAGGCTGGGAAGGGTCGTGGGGAACGAGTACGCAGGGCTTCGGATGGATGTCCTGCAATCCATTCGGTGTCGGCTTCGCGAACGTCGCACCAGCGGCGCGAGGGATCTGTCGCGTCACGCCAGTCATCGTCGGTGCACGCGCCATCAGCATCGATGCGATGGCGGTCAACGTGAACACCGCACAGGCACTCACAACGGTACGCCTCGGCATCTACTCCCTGAACACAACCACCCTGGCGCCAACGGCCCTCCTGGCAACCGCCGGCACAGCCGACACCACCACCACGGGCGTGAAGATCGTCACGTTCGCTGCGACCCTGTCGATCCCGGCCAACAGTGTGTTCATCGGCGTGGGCGTCATGCTTGAGGGGGCGGCCCTTGGTGCGCTGCTGTTGAATGGCAGTCCTTCCAGTGCCGACTTCGCGTTGCTCGGAAAGAGCGACATCGATGCGAATGAGACACCCTCCTGGGCCAACGCCGTCGCCGTCAGCGATGGATACCTCCCTGTCTACACAGCCCTCACGTCCATCGTCAACCTACCCTCCTCGGGCTGGTTCCGAAGGTCGGCATGAGCCTCACGTCGTACGTCGAGAAGATCGTCGCGCAACGGGAGCAACTGCGCGCTGGATGGAGCCCACGACGGATCCAGCTGCAGCCGGCACTCCCACCAGACGCCACCACCTCGCTCGATCGGACCGACCCAGAGGTCTTCGGCCCACTGTATCTCCGCCAGAAGAGCGAGATGACGGTCAGCGACAACGACGCCGAGATCGTGTCCAAGGAGTATGTGGACGACTTCTCAGCCGGCGTGGGACAACTGAACCAATCCCTGCGCCAACCGTACCAACTGAACCGGTGGTACTCCTCCAGCCACGGCACCAGGAGAGCCGGCTCGACCTGGGCTGATGGCGACTGCAGGATGTCCGCCCTGTACTGCGAGTTCGACTCGATCACGGTGGACGCGCTGCGCATCGAGGTCACTGGTGCCATCGGCGGGTCCACGGCACGACTCGGGCTGTACTACCTCGACAGCCTCACGCTCCTGCCGTCTGCACTGATCATCGATGCTGGGACGGTCTCGACGGCTGCTGTTGCCAAGGTGACTGCCACGCTTGCCACACCACAGGTGATCGTTGGACCAGCCTGGATCGGACTGGCCGTGTCCGTGCTGGGTGGGGCTGTCGCCCTATCATGCGATGCGGTGCCCACCTCGACAGCGATGCAGGTGCCCTACGGGTGGTCGAGCGCGGTCACTTCGACGAACACGAATTCGAAGTACGCTCTCCTGGTGACTGGCATGGCTGGGGCACTGCCTGGGGTCGCCAGCTTCGTGACCTCATCCACATCCAACTTCGGCTCCGGGCTCTGGCTCCGGCGATCGGTCTGACATGGTAAACTGGAGGTAGACGATGCCAAGCTACGCGCACACAACTAAGGCTGCTGGGACCGTACTCGCTGGTGGAGCTGGAGGCAACTACAACACTGATCATTCCAACCACGTCACGAACCAGACACCGCAGCAGACCGAGGACTACTCGACTGATTCGACGCAAGCACGCGTCAAGACCGACGGGTACGCCTCGGGCTCCGATGTGCTCGCAACGGACCTCTCTGGTGAGCTTGAGCGGCTGCGGTACGAGATCGCCGTCATCAAGGACTACCTGAATGGACATGCCCCTGACGGTGCGACGACCAACGCCATCATCAACTCGTCTCCGACAACCGTCGCGAACACCCTGTACTACGACAAGATCAAGAACCCGATGATGCGGGCGATCGGGTGTCGCGTGTATGGCAGTGCCGGTGTCTCTCACGCCGTCAGTGGGACGATTCAGGCAATGACGTTCGATACCGAACGGTACGACCTTGACGGTGTGGCCACTGGCTTTCATTCGACTGTTTCCAACACGAGCAGGCTCACGGTTCCAGCCGGGTTGGGAGGCATCTATCACATCGGTGGGTGCATCTCCATCCCCGTCAGCACGACTGGTAGCGTGCGCGTCATCGCGATCCGTCTGAACGGCACGACATACCTGGCACAGTCTTCACCAAATGACGATCCGGCGGCGGCTGCAGCACTGGAGATGCACGTCTCCTGCGACTACAAGCTGGCTGTCGCGGACTACGTTGAACTGATGGTCAACCAGGACAGCGGCGGTGCGCTCACCATCGCTGGCCCGAACGCCACGACGGGCCCAGAGTTCTGGATGCACCTTGTCGGGTACGGGACGTAGCATGGCAGCAGGAATGGGCGGGTACGGTGGCATCATCGGTGGTGGCATGGCTGCCACCGGCGCCATCGCGAACATGTTGCCTGGGCAGCGATTTGATCCAAGCAAAGCGAGGATCAAGGCCCGCAAGAAGTTCAGCACCGAGTGGCGCGAGAACCGTGGTGAGCTGGACCTGTTGAATCAGGCGCGCAACCAGAATGAAGCTGCCGCTGGTGATCTCAACTCACTCTACCCCTCTCTCTACCAAATGGCTGGATTCGAGGGGGGCTTCGCTGACACCACACAGAACTCCCGGCGTGTCACGGATGCGCAGGCTGCGGTTGATGCAGCGCAGGCGCGCGTAGCTGGTCGTCCCAAGGGGAAGAAGGCTGGCGCCAAGGGGAAGCTCAAGGCAGCGCAGGACAAGCTCAAGAAGGAGCAAGACTCTGTCGCACGACCAGCGACGCAGATCCAGAACGCCAGATACGTCGGTCTTGGGGACGAGAACGACAAGGCGATCGATGCTGCGCTCTCGGCTCGGGTCCGCAACGCTGCAGAGACTGGGCAGAGCAACGACCCACGACTGAATCGGGAGTTGAACGAGCAGACGGCAGCGCTGGAAGCGGGGCTCTCTGCTCGCGGACTGACCGGCAGCTCCCTTGGCGCGACAGCGATGGGCACCGACGCACAGCGACGGTCCGAGTCTCTGGCGGACTTCGCCAGGAGGGACATCACTGAGTTCAACCCTCTCCGTCTCCAACAGCGCGAAACGCTGGCCGACATTGCCGGCAAGAACATGGACCTGGCCCTCAGACCGATGAAGGCTCGCATCGGCATGGGAGAGGCGATGGGCGGGACAGCCGGCAGGTTCGGTTCTGCTGCTAAGCGCTACCAGGACGAACGTATCCGGCAGGCCGAGCTGTCCTTTGAGGCCGAGAAGTTCCGCTCACAGAACACATGGGGCTCCTCGATGATGAAGGCCGGAGCAGCGGTCGCTGGCGGGTCGATGATGGACTCACCATCCACACCGGCAGCACGCGGGGAGAGTGACTACGCCGACGCGATGGCCAGGAACGAACGCGCTCGGACAGGCAACAGCAGTTGGTTCGATTCCGGAATGGGCCGGACCATCAGCGACTTCTTCAGGTAGGGGGACACGATGGCGATGGGTGGGCAGCCCTTTCAGACAGCACAGGCACAGTCTGCTGACAGCGGGTTCGGATACCAGCCAGCAGCGCCGTCGGCAGACATGTCGATGCAACAGCCAGGAGCACCAGGAAGCATGCAACCTGGTGGCCCGGCTCCGCAGCCTTCGTTCTACTCCGGTTCCATGTCGGAGTTCGGACAGATGCGGGACGCCATCATGGCGCAGTTCCCGGGGATCAACAACCTCGATGAAGAGGACGCCCCGATGGACTTCTCGCAGAAGATGGGCCTGATGGCCATCGCGCTGGCGAACCCGGAAGGCGCGCTGGACATGATCAAGCAGAAGAAGGATCGCGCCCTCCGGAAGCGTCAGCAGGCTGCAGAGATGGCCATGAACGCTGGCAACCTGGCAGCGCGCGTGCTCGACTCGCAGAACTCACTCCAGCTCGGCATCGCCAACATGAACGCGCAGGCAGCGCACTGGAAGGCCCAGGAAGATGCGGCAGTCGTGTCCGGAGAGACTGAGCGCATGCGCGCCCGCTTCGAAGAGACGCGCGCCAACATCGCGATGAGCGAGGCAAAGCGCGGACAGACAGCGCAGGACATCGCCCTCTCCATGATGGGGACGGGCACGGATCGGGCCGGGAACGAGATGAGCTTCGAACCCGGCACACCAGGGATGACCTCGCGCGCGACGGCTGCCGGCCTGCAGCCAGAGTTCGGCCCCACTGGTGTCACACTCGGCCCGGCGAAGGCTGGCGCACAGCCGAACTCGGTAGCGTTCCGGCAGGCGGCCATGGCTGAGCAGGCAGCCAGGTTGCGAACTGGTCGCCCCTTCGTGAGCCCAGACTTCCAGGGGATGGGAGAGGGTGACCTCATGAACGTCATCGCCCCCACAACCAGCATCGGCGAGCTGTCACGACGGCGCAACCTGACTGGCAACACCAACACGCCTGCCCCACCCGCGAATCGGCCAGCCCCGAGCATGCTCCGTGGCGGCATGTCGACAGAGTACGGCCTCCCAGAAGACGAGGAACCGGGCGTCAACCCGTGGACTGGTCCGATCGGGTAGCCCATGGCGGCGCTCGACGAGGCAGTCGCACGCATCCGCGGGCCTCGGATCGAAGACTACTTCGCGCCTGACGCGGATCAGTCATTCGGCCCGCAGCCGGCCATGGACCCGGCCGCCCTTCCGGACATCCCAGAGCCAGCGCAGACCTGGGGAGAGTACGGAATGGACCTGGCGCGCAGCGCACCAGGGGTGGGGGTCCGCACGGCTGGTGGGTTGGCCGGGTTGGCAGCTGGCATCACGACTGGACCAGGAGCCCTTGCCACCACCGCCCTCGGCCTGACGGCCGCCGAGTACCCAGCCCAGAAACTGGACGAGTACTTCCTCGGGACCAAGCCGAGCCTGCTGCGCGGAGCCGTCAACATCGGCGCGGGCATGCTCTCTCCGACTCTTGGTGGCAAAGCTGCTGGGCGGGTCGTCGGGCGACTGGCTGGGCCGACGGCCGGCCGGGTTGCGGCCGTCGCTGCCGGTGGCGGAGTGCAGGGCCTGGGCGTGACCGCCGCCAGCACCGTCCTGGAGGAGGGGCGTCTCCCCACTCGGTCTGAAGCACTCGGCGGGGCCGGCCTGGGCACAGCCTTCGGGGCGGTGTTCGGAGTGGCACACGAGGCTCGCGTCAGGGACACCATGGTGCGTCGGCAGGCGGATACGCCGGAGGCTCGTGCCGAGCTGGACACCTTGCACCAAGAGGTGAGCAGCAAGATCGACGCGCTCTTGGCACCAGAGAGCAATCAGTTTGCACCGGTGCCTGGAGACCGATTCGCACAGGTGCCCTTCGAGCCACAGCCTGGGGTACCACAAGGACAGCCCACAATCGATCAGTTCAGTCGCGTACAGCGGACGGTCCTGGCCGACTTGGACCGTCGGGCAGCAGCCATGGCCCCGGACGCCGTCACAGTGAACGCTTCCGGTGAGAGCGCTGCCTCCATCGAGGCGATCAACCGACAGCGGGCAGAAGCCAGCGGTGGGGTGCAGAGGCTCAGGGTCGACGCACGGTCAGGGAAGGCAACTCCACTCATCGGCCCAGAAGCCGTCGACGCCGTCCCTGGCCCCCATGACATCCTGGTGACGGAGCAGGGTGGCCGGCGGACGGTTCTCGATCAGGGCGCCAAGGTGACTCCTGGCCAGCGCACACGCGTCACACGACCGGGGCAGGCCGGCGAGCTGCGCATGTCCCTCATCGTCGACGCAGCCTTCAGGGCCGCCAAGGGGGTCAAGACACTCGCCGACTACACCACCGAGGCCGTCACACGATACGGCGAGGCCGTACGGCCGTACCTCGCTGGCGCCTGGCGCGAAGGCCGGCGGCAGGCTGCCAAGACGGACATCCCGGGGAAGGCCACCGAGAAGCCGGCACCACCGCCACCTGACAACGATCTCCTGGCGCAGATCGACGCCAAGCTCGCCCGCGCAGAGGCCAAGCTGTCCGACAACCCGGAGAGACAGGCGCGTATGGCGGCCACCGAGAAGGCCACCATGGATGCCATCGAGGAAGCCAGGGTCGCCCCCAAGGACCCCACAGCGCCCCCTGGTGTCGCCGATGGGAAGCAGGTCGAGCGGCTGTTGCGTCTACGGGCGATCGCCGCCGGCTCCGATACCTCCGCCAAGGAGGCGTGGCGTCAAGTGTCCCTGGCGAAGAAGGCGAACAAGGCCGGCAAGTATGGCGACGCCATCGCCATCGGGAAGCGGTACGGCCTGACGGCACGCACTGTTGAGAACTCCCTGGCTGCGTACACCGATCCAGTCGACCGTGCTCGGGCCCTCAAGACGCTGGCCCGTGAGCCGAACGCCTTGCGCGGGCTCTACAATGCTGGTGTGCGCTGGAACTTTCTGGGCACAGTCCGCGTCCCCCTGAAGATTGCTTGGATCAACACAACAACCGTTGCGCTCGATTCCCTGGCGACCCTGCCGGCTGCCGGGTACTCTAAGGTCATGCACCGTGGGAACCAGGCGGTGTTCGCGAACGAGCTACCGCCGAACCTGATGGGGTACTTCCACGGGATGCGCGAGGTCGGCATTCCCGATGCGCTCTCCATCATCAGGGACGGGCTCACCGAGAAGAACCTGCTCGCTGGCAAGTTTGGCTCCGAGTACTTCAGTGGCAAGCCTTGGCTCGATCGGATCGTCAACGCACCATCCCGCGCCCTTGGTGCCATCGACGCGCTCTTCACTGTGCCATGGGCCGAGCAGCAGACAGTTGCGCTCATGGCGAATCGTGCTCGGGCACGCGGTATTGCGATGGGCCGCAGCGGTGAGGCACTGCATGATCATGTCGCAACCACGATGGCACGTTGGAGAGAGGCCCCGCCGAAGTGGGCCATGGAGTTCAAGACCCGTACAGCGACACGACTCGGCGACTCCGCCGCCATGGGGAAGTGGGGCGAATGGTTGATCAAGGGGTCTCGTATCCCGGTGATCGGCCCGGTCCTTCTTCCCTTCATGCGTACCATCCTTTCTGGGTCGCGACGCGCCACGCAGACGTTCACGCCGATCGGCGCGATCGATGCAGCCACGCGAATCCGCCGTGCGACCAAGTCACCGGAAGCTGGGGAGGCGTATGGCCGTTCTCTTGGCTGGGGCGAAGGCAAAGGCCGACGGGCGCAGCAGTCGGGAGCCTTGCATCGCGACGAAGCAATGCGCTTCGGACAGAGCGTCATCGGCTCGACCATCCTCATGGCGGCCGTTGGCGGCATCCTCGGTGGCGCCATCATCGGGAGCCCGCCAGCGGAGATGTCAGCGGCAGAGATAGACCGTTTGGGGCAGGAGCGCCCCTGGCGTTCGGTCGGCGGGCTCGACGCGAACACCGTACTTGGACCGGCTGCCGCACCAGTGATGGCCGTTGCCGACGGCATCGCACAGTACCAGTTCGCGACACAACAGGGGCTCGACGATCCACGCAAGGCGATCGACAAGATGGACATGTTCGTCCAAGCGTTTCGTCTAGGCTTCCAAGACATGCTGCGTGGTGTGCCAGTGATCGATACCTCTGGGCAATTCGGGTACGACAACTTCATCCGCACGCTCGTCACTGCCACTCCGTTCGCCCCCGCCATCGTCAAGAACGTGCAGGGGCTCACTGGTGCAGGGTACGCCAAGCCGTCGAGCGGAATGGAGCTGTACAAGGGCGAGGCGTTCGGTCTCACGGGTGGCCAGCCGCCAAAGCTCTCTGGTGTCGGTGAGCCGATCACGCGGAAGGGGGTCATCAACCCGTTCTCCGCATCGCCCACACACCCGAATGCGTTTCGCGCGCATGCAGCGAGTGTCGGCGTCAAGGTGTCTCCTCCGGATCTTCGGTTCGTGAAGACGTGGGACGAAGAGACCGCGAAGCTCCCTGTCGCTGTACGACGGGTCGCCGAGATGGCACTGGGACAGGCCAACGCACGAGCGCTGGCCGCGGCGTATCCAGACGCTTCGAAAGAAGCTGACCCCACGATCGCCGCGAGTCTCTACCGAGAGCGCATCAACGACAACCGCAAGATGGTCATGGAGCGACTGCGGCAAGCGGCGACTGACAAGAAAGCCGTGACCATTACATCACTGACAGAGGGAATCGAGTGAGATGGACACACAGCTTCTCCAGTACTTCATCGGAGCCGCCATCACTGGGGCCGTTGCTCTGCTCTGGCGCATCGATCGGACTCTCGCGCGACAGGGCGATGGGCTCATACGCGTGACCAAAGCATTCGGGGACCATGAAGAGAGAGATCGGGAAGACTTCCGGCGGCTTACCGATCATATCGATAGTGTGCGCGCCGAACAACTTCGTGTGGCTGCCGACATGAGATCTACACCATGATGGGCGGGTTCTTCCCGGGGTTCAGCATTCCCGGTCTCAAGGAGAAGGCCGATGCTCCAAACATCGAGAGCCTGGTTTCAGGGGCTCAGGACATTGTGGCAGGCTGGCTCGCCAGCAACAGTGACCTCGTCAACCGCGCCTGCTACTACACCCTGTACGCCCAAGGCTACCGCATCCCCACCGACCCACATGGCGACCTCCGACGTGCCGCCAAGAAAGAGTTCCAGGATGGCAAGTGAGTTGTTCCAGAAGCGCTTGCTTTTCACCAAGCTCCTCCCCAAGTTGCTCGCCGGGGCGGAGGGGCTGGGGTACCTGGTGACGATCAACGAAGTGCTGCGCTCGCCCGCTGCCGCACAGTGGAATGCCGCGCATGGAGTCGGGATCAGCAACTCGCTCCACCTGGTGGGCTTGGCCGTCGACCTGAACCTCTTCACACAGGACGGCACGTACATCACCACCAACCTCGGGCACGATCAGCTCGGGGTGTACTGGAAGAGCCTCCATACGGACTGTCGGTGGGGCGGGGACTTCATCAAGAAAGATTTCAATCACTACTCGCTCTTCTACCAGGGGCGCGCGTAGGGGAAGGAGAACCACATGAGTTTCCTCAGCAAGCTAGTCGGCAAGCGCACACAGATCATTGCCTTGGCGTTGTTCGTGCTCAAGGCGTTGTCGGCGTTCGGCGTTGTGCCGACGGAGATCAGTGATACCGCGACTGATCTACTTACGCCTCTTGGCGTCGCGACACTCGCTGCGAAGATCGGCCGCATCTGACGGGTACGCGCATACCCTAGATGCGCATGGGGCCAGCATCCCACCCGAGATGCTGGCCCCACCCTCCTCCACCATCCGCCTCACCCCTTCACACCACCACATCCTCCGCACAGATTGGACCGCCACGTTTCAACCGTGCATCCTGCTCCACATGGCAGCCTTTACACCAGTAGACACACTTCCATACCTCGGTGATGTACTCGGCAAGCGTGATGTCCGTTCCACGGAAGTTCGATCCGGCCCCACGAGAGGTCCCAATAGGAGTACGGCCTCTGGCTGGTCCGCCACCACCATTCATGATCGACAGGTTGAAACGCTTCTTCCCTCGAATGTGCGCCCCGTCCATGTAGGTAGGAATGAAGTGTCGACCGCAAGCGGCACACGGCATGACCATGAACCCGTGCACGTCCGTCTCCTTCAACCAGTCATAGATCTGCTTCTTCGATACAGTATCAGTCAGAAGCTTCGCGTCAGGAGCGATCATCGTTCCACTCCATGAAGTCCTTGGTCTTGATCTTGGTGATCACCCGACCCCCATTCCGCAGCCGAAGATCACAGGTCGGTCGCGCAACGACCCCCTCAGCAATCTCACTTCCTCCACCCTGCGCCACAATCGAACGGAATCCGCCGCGCACCAGGGAGACCAGCATCGGCAGTGGTGCCACGGCAACCACAGGAACCAGGTCGACCTGCAACGCTGTCGAGATACTCTGGATGGCGTCCCACTGCAGCCACCATGGACCGACCCGAACATCGAAGAGGATGAAGCCGGGGTCACGCCGGTACCACCCACCGCGATTGATGCCGGGACCGTATCCCTCTCCGTAGAGAACCACTGGTGAGGCCATCCCGTGTGGGTCGTTTGCGAAGAACTGCGCTTTGATCGCTGGAGCCTTGTCGTCGAAGAGAGCGTACAGCGCAGCGAGCAGTGGCTTCGGAATCGGTGCTGCCAGCGTCTTGCCGAGGAAGGACACATCACCAGTGGGGGTGATGTACACGCGGATGTTGGTCCCGTCGACCTTCTCCATCGCCCTCCAGTTGCAGTCCCTGAGGTAATCGTACTCAGGGGTCTTCCATGCACCCTCGATCAGACGCCCGAAGCCCGGCTTCTCCGTCTCCATCTGACGGGCCCACACGTTGTCGATGTGTGGAAACTTGAATGGGTCGTCATCGCTGGAGTGGGACATCGGGCCAGACCTCCTTCTTGACGGCACACACCGGGCACAGGAACCGAGGCGGATCCGTACGGTACGTGAGTGGATGCCCTTCCCGGCCACACACGGTACAGCCCTGCTGAACGTACTTCTGCCACGGTAACGACGGAACGACGCTACGGATCATCGTGTCTCCTTGAGCGCTCCAAGCCCCGAATGCGCGTCGAGGATATTGTTGACCTCGTCCGCTGTCATCGGCGCCCGCGCAGACTCCGGCAGCATGTCGCGGCGAGCCTCGACCTCACGATCCGCTTCGCGCCTCAGGAGGCCGCGATGGTACCCGTCGAGACCTTTGTCCTCCGTGGGATGCTTGGGCACGACCGGAATGGCTGCAGGAACATACATTTCGGTCCGTGTGATGAACGTCTGAGGAACCGGCCCAGAGAACTGCCGATTGTCCTGCTTCGTCAGCTTGAGAACCACCTGGTGCGTGTAGAGGGAGAAGGCATTCCAGGCAACAGCGATGAGGTGGTGCTGCCCATCGATAGGGTCGTACTCTTCCTTACCCCACCACGCCCATGCGTGCCGCTGCAACGCCGAGAACGTTCGCGAGTAGTCCATGGGGTGGTCACGCCACTGGTTCGGGCCGTACTTCGCCGCACCCTTGCCGTACAGTACGGCGAGAGCCCACAGAGCCTCCCATGGGATCAGCCAGAAGGGGGCTTTGCCATCATCCTTTCGACTCGCGTCACCTGTCTCAGCCGTTGCGCTACTCATTGAAGTTCCTCCGCTCGAATACCGAACATGTTGCCTTCGGCTCCATGGCACTGGCCCAACGATTGAACTCTGGGGCCTGCCAGCACAGCACCGCCAGTCGCCGCATACCCTCTGTCACAGATAGGGGCGAGAGTTCCCTGAAGTGCCGGGCCCAAACTACCTGCACAAGCCAGGATTGTGGGCGGAGTTCCGGATTCCGCTCATAGAACTCGGTGACGAGCCCTTTCCATGCCAAACGGAGCAGTGTATCGTCCATCACAGCACTTCCGACGGGTTGAGCGCATCCGCGATACGCCCAGCCATCTCTGGGCAGTACCACATGATGGAACTGGTTTGGTAGAAGGAGGTGGGCAGTAGTGCCCGAAGCTCGACCGTGGCATCAGGGAAGAGAGTCAGCAAGGTTCGGCGCTGATAGACCAACGCACGACCCACGAGGCGGTCCAGGCACCCCTCTCCAATGACCATTGAGAGGGAGATGAACTTGACTGGCCGCAAGTCATGCAGGAGGGGCCCGGCAACATCTGCCGCTCGCCTCGTCAAGGCATCAGTCAGCTCCGGGAATTTGTAGACCCCCGTCGGGCCGTCAAACACAGCGCGATAACTCATTCGAACACCACCTTTCTGAGGTCGCCCCAGGTTTTGCCTCGCTTCACGTCCACCGGCATCGGCAGACGGAAGTCGAAGTCCTCCATCACACGCTTCGCATGAAGCAGGTCCATGCGCTCGATGCCCTCGGGCACGTACGCCAGGATGGCGTCGTGAATCTGCAGACGCTGCTGAAACCACGGGCACTCCTCCCACAGGCGCAGCATTGCCGTACGTGCCATACCACCCACTCCACCTTGTAGAAGGGAATTTGAAGCCGTACGGGGGAAGTTCCGCACCGTATCGAATCTGCGGTACCGACCATCCCACATCCGGATCCACCGCTGTTTCTCGGCCAGCGTCCCCATCCGGCGGTATAGGGTGCGCGGTCCCGTGAAGCGAGCATGGTACTTGTCGAGCCATCGTTTTGCCTCCCCCTTGGTGCAGCCAAGATCACGAGCCATCTTCTCTGGCCCTAACCCATACGCTGCTCCGAAGTTGATTGTCTTGGACGTGTCACGCGAGAGTCCCAGCTCGTTAGCAACCATCTGATGCAGGTCCCGCCCCTCAGTGAACGCCTGCATCATGTCCGGGTCCTGCGTGTAGTGCGCACACAACCGTAGTTCCGCTTGACTCCAGTCGAAGAGCACGATGTCATGCCCTGGCGGTGCCGTGAACACATCCTTGACCTTGTACTCCTCGCTGTAGTGCGGCGTCGCATGGAAGTTCGGTTCGAAGCACGAGAGCCGCCCAGTCCGGACGAACCGAAACGCCGGATGCAGTACGTCGTTGTGTCGGCACCGCAGGAAGGGCTCGTAGAACGTACTTGCTGCCTTGCTCCACCGACGCCATGACCAGAGTGCCTTGGCCAGCTCGTTGCCCTGCACCACCAACCGCTTGACCTGCCACTTCTCTGTAGACGAGACGTTCAACAGCTTCATCATCTGCAGTGGACTACCCGGGTTCACCTCCTTGCCGGCCAGCGCACACAACCGGCCCTTCGCCTCTGCGGCGCGCATCGTCGCTTCGTCGCGGTACTGCTGTACCAACGGCCAGTCGATGTCGAGCCCAGCCACCTCCATCTCCGTGAGCAGCCGTCGGTAGTCGTTGTACTCCTTGGCGAGGTCGACCAAGCCGAGCTGCTGGAAGCGCGCATCCAGGTACTCGGCAGCACGCTCGACAAGCACCACGTCATCGCACGCGTACTCCGCAACTCGGCTCGCCGGCATCCGCCAAATGTCACTCTTCGGGTTGAGGCCGTTCGACACAGCCCACAGCGCCAACGCCTGCTCCGACTTGACCGCCTCCTTGCCGAACTTCCGACTGCACCAACCCTTGAGCGCGTACGCACTGTGCATCGAATCGCCCACCAGGTTCTCATTCTCCAACGGCATCATGGTGAGCGTGTCGCGCCCACCAGTAGGGAGTGGCAGACCTTCGTGCTGGTTCAACATGATGGCGTCGAACGCCAGGGAGTTGTGCCCGAGAGTCTTATGCTGAATGTGTGGCCAGATACGCTTCAACGCGCTCGGGAAGTTGGGGGAGTCCGGGTGTCGCAGGGAGATGTACCAGGCAGGCTTCCCTGGTGCCTTGACAGAGAACCCGCTGACATGGTTGCCACGGTCGTACAGATCGAGCCCCTTCCCGCGCTGTGCGACCTTCGCCTCAATATCGAACGACACGAATGGCGCGGACGTACACTGGCTGATGACCGCATCCAGCGTGTAGATGTCCCGAACGAGTCCACCGCCCGTCATGTCTCGCACACTCCCTTCGGACAGTCCGGATCGACTGGCTCCAGCGGAGAGTCCCCGCGAGAGCCGTCCCGGTACACTGTCACACCCTTGAGCTTCCCGATGACGGCGCGGATCGCGGGGTCCAAATCCGCCCCGGTGTATGACTTCGGCAGGTTGATCGTCTTCGATACGGCATTGTCGATGTGTCGTTGCACTGTGACCTGCATCGCCAGGTGGTCCTTGACGCTGATCTCCAGTGCCGTCTCGAATAGGGCGGCACGCTTCGTGCTCTTGTACTCCGCCCACAGGGGGTGTTCTACGACCTCTTCCTGCAGCCCCTCCCCAGAGCGAAACCGACGCCTGTAGGTCGTTGCGTACACCGGCTCAATCCCACTGGTGACGTTGCTCACCATGGCAGTCGTGCCAGTTGGGGCGATCGTCAGGAGGGCACAATTCCTGATGCCGTACTGAAGAATGCGCTCTCGCACGCTGACCTTCAACGTCTTGCAGAACCCCGACTCCACGAACTTGTGCCGGTCAAGGGCGGGGAACTGCCCGCGCTCCACCGCAAGAAAGGTAGATGCCTCGTACGCCTTATTCTTGATGAAGGCGAAGAGCTGCGACACGAATGCTCGACCCTCCTCACTCGTGTACTTCTTGCCAAGGAGGATCAGAGCATCGTGAAGCCCCATGACACCCAAACCCAGTCGCCGTACTGCCTTGCAGTTGGCCTCGATGGCGGGGACTGGGTATGTTGTAACGTCCAGTACGTTGTCGAGAAACCGGACCGCCAAGTGGATTGTATGCGCAAGGGCGGTACGATCCAGCTTTCCGTTCCGAACAAACCGCGGTAGGACGAGCGCACCCAGGTCGCAGCAGCCATTCTCCTCCAACCAAATCTCCCCGCAGGGGTTCGTACTCACGAGCGGCTTGTGGTACCAAATGTTACTCTGCGCGTTCGCGAACGATCCGTTCAAGATGCCAGGCTCGCCACAGAGGACGGCGTTGTCGAGGATCGTCTGCCAGAGCTGCCGTGCGGGGATGTTGGCAACGACCTTATCCTGCCAAACGAACTCATGCAGCTGATCGGCGTCCACCCTCCGGAAAAATGCCGCGGGGCTCTCGTTCATGAACACGCATGACACGTTCGCATTCGTCAGCTGGTGCATCACGAGCTTCTTGTCGAGGAACTCCCTGGTGTCAGGATGGTCGTGGTTCAGGCAGAGCATGAGGGCGGTCCGTCGCCCACCGCCGGCACGGATCACTTCCCCTGCCTGATTGATGATGTCCATGAGAGAGACGGCACCAGTGGCCGTTCCCATCTGCCCAGTGATCGGGGTACCGCGCGGCCGAATGCTGGATGCGTTCACTCCAACACCGCCACCCGTGCCACTCACGATGATCATGTCCTTGACCGTCTGCCCCCACCCCTCACGTGAGTCCGCGGTCGGCAGCACGAAACAGTTGAGCAGCTGCCCGCGTGGGCGCCCAGCGCCATACCAGATACGACCAGCCGGCATGAACCGGTTGGTCACCAGCTCGCAAGCGAACTGTGAGAACATCTCCGCTTGCCGATCGATCGGCTCGGTCGTCACCATGGCGCGCGCAACACGGTTGCACGCCTGGTCCCACGTCTCAGTCGGAGAGAACGCGTACCGCTCTCGGAAGATGCGGGCAGACAGCTCGATTGGTTCGTAACTCATGCCGACTCTCGCACGCGCTTGATCCGTCGGCTCCACGCGGTCTCCTGGCGATGGCCTGTGGCTGCCGTGCGGTCGAAGAACGTGATCTCATCCGTGTACACCAACCGCTCATCACCGACTTCCGGTACGAAATGAGAGAGACTCCGCTCGTCAAGGACCGCCGGCCGGGCCCCTTTCTTGGTCCGCCGCCACGCCTGGCGAGCGTGGCCTTCCTGGCGGGCGTGCCGAGCACGACGCCAGGGGACATCCTCGACCCTCCAGAACTTCCCTTTCGGGGCCAGTTTCGCTATAGCCTGCTTGACTTTTTCGACCGGTTCGTACAAGGCTGCGTCCATCCTACCCCCTGTGGCCGGGAGCCCCTTGCGGAGCCCCCGGCTGACGCGATGCGTTAAGCTACCCGACGACCCGGCAGCGCGTGGTCTTGTACGTCACGCCGTTGATCGTCCGGGTCTTGGTCTTCTGGTCGAGGCAGATCGGCACCTTGCACTCGTTCACACAAGTCTGAGCACAAGCTGCCGTCGCATCAGACACGCTGACGCTGACCGCCTTCGCGAGAGAGAGTGCGTACGCAGCAGCGTCTGCGCTGCTCCGCGCGTATGCCTTGGCCTCACACTCGCTCACGGCAACACTGATCGCTCCCTCACAGATAGAGGTCGCCTCTGCAGAACAGGTCGCTGCGCATTCACTCACCGCGACGCTCACCGCAACGGCCGTCGAGGAGCAGAACGCTTCACACGTCTGCGCCACGCTGACGAACGTCTCACCAGCGTCATCGGTGCAACAGCCATTGCCATGATTGCCGCACGGGTTTTCCTCGTTGGCCTGGGCCGAAATCCCCGGACCAAGCAACGCGAGCACCAATGCCAGAACGACACCAAACCTCTTCATGCAGCCTCCTTCATCCCGGTGCGCCGGGCCGGTTGGCGGGCAAGCAGCTCCTTGATCTTCGCGGTGCGCCGCTTGCCCATGTACGGCAGCACCAGTCGCATCACTCGACGCGCGTCGGCCTGGGCCTGCACCTGCCATGACCATTGCACCTTCCACCCCCGTGCCCGCATGAACGGAGTGTGAATGTACTGAAGGTGGCCGACACCAAATAGCCTGTACAGACGAACCACAACATCGCGGTCGGTCATGTTGCACTTGACTGCCGGGTACCGGCGGGCATGCTGGGTATAAAAGCAGCCTTCTCCCTCCAGCAGGCCGGCCGCCCAGGTCAGGTCACTCTTCTTCATGCGCTCTGGTACGTTTCATGCCGCAGCAGACGCAGGGTCCTGCCCGAATTCCCGATAACCTGCCCCCTCTGGTGGCGCCGTGAGCGCATCGAACTTAAACGACCTGCTGCCGAGATACGTCTCGTGTACTCCCTTCCCGCTGATCTTACGACCCGCGAAGAGCGCGGTGATCCCAGCGGCCCCGTCTGCGACGTACACCTCCTTGACCTGCTCCTTGGTGACACCGAACACCGTCAGTCCGGCTGCATAGCGATCACTACCCTTACTGTTGACGATGTAGTACTTGGCGCTGGCCTCGGGCTCGGCCGAGGAGAGCGTCACTACGATCATGGCGTTGCCCTTCTTGCTCCGCTGCACGCTGGCCTCAGTACACACGATACTGGGGTAGTCCCCCACCGGAGGCAGCGGCTGATCGTCGAGCAGCGCTGGATCCAGCGGCGCTTCGGCTTCTGTGCCCTCCGTGTACTGCTCGTCAGCGCCCTGCTCAGGGTTCAAGTAGCCCATCTTTCTACCTTCACTTCTTTCTCCCCACGCTCGGCGGGGGTCGTCGGGAGCGGGATGTTCTCCAACACGCCGTTCCAGTTGTCCCATCGCTTGCAGATGCCGACATCCTTGTTGCACCCGATCAACACGTACCGGTCGTTGCTCAGATACCCGCACCTTGTCAGTCCACCAAGGAGGCAGATGAGGAAGACGGCCGCGATGAGGACGATCGCCAGCGCTTCAAAACTCGCCGTACCTACGCTCAGTTTCATGTCTTCACCCCAGCCGCGAAGCCCTCGTAGATCGTCTGCATCGCCGGCTTGCCGTTGATCGTCGGCCTTCCATTCTCGAAAGCCACTGCCATTCCGTTGCCGAAGACCTCTGCTGCTCGTGGGTTGCGCGTCTTGATGAAGCGGAACGGCCCCACTGGCTGCGTCAGGAGTTCACGCTCCGTGCCGCCACCCTTGACCGGGCTGATGTTCAGGAACCACGCGAAGTCGAGGAACCCCAGTACGCTCGTGCCCAGCTTGTCCGTGAACGACGGCATGATGCGCGCCGGCTGGATGAGGCCGAGTCGCACGTTGTTCTGAAACCGATCCTTGTCCTCCTTGGTGGCACCGGGGGGTGCCTGCGGGAAAACGGCCTTCGGCAGTGCCGTCATCAGGACGTTCACCCCATCGAGATCTCGGAACCAGCGGAAGATGCGCGTGCTGCGGCGCGTGCTCTTCCCGTAGTCCTTGAGCTGTACATCATCGATGCTGTCTCTGGCGGCCAGCTCGCTGTTGCTGCTGGCCTTCGTGAACGCCTCACCAACGATCTCCTGCAGGCACAGGTCCGCCATCTCTGACCCGCTGTCGATGGCGATCGTCTTGAAGCCAGCCCACCCCTCTTTCTTGTTCGCAAGCTTCCAGAACACGGCATCCAGCTGCGCCATGCTCTTGATCCGCTCACGGTACACGTCGCCCCGATGCTGCACCGCCAGGGTGCCGCCTTCGAAATCCAGAAAACATACTGGTGCCAGCTCGGGGCAGTCATTCGCCGTCGCCAGGATGCTGGTCTTGCCAGCACCAGGTTCCGCGACGAAGAGCCCCTTGAGGACTACTTCATCGCTCTTCACCAACTCAGGCATCGTCGTTCTCCTCCAGCTCACTCTTCGCCAGCACACGATCGTTGTGTGCCTTCTGCCGCTGCGCCTTCGTCTGGAACGGCAGAACGTTCGACGCGATCCGCTTCTCACGCTTCTGCGTCGCCAGGTAGCGCTTCTCCGCCCCAGCCGTCGGCCCAGTCGGAACGATGACGATACCCTGCTGCTCGTGCACCACCTTTCCCTCGGCGTCCTTGTGCTGCAGGTTGACGAAGTCGACCACCTTCCACCAGGTGTCGTTCCAGACGAGCATCTCGCCACGCGTGACGCGGAGCCCCCGCGGTGTTGGGGGTGTCGGCGGCACGCTGATGGTCACGCCTTCAGGACGCGCCCGATCGCCTTCACGAGGCCCCGCATCGCTCCGTCCGACAGCCGGACCGTGTACATCTCCGCTGGCTCCGGGGTCCCCACCGTGATCGTCGTGGTCATCCCCTGCTCCGTGTTCCGGCGCATCAGGTACAGCTTCACCTCCGCCTCCGACTGCATGATGCAGCCGTTCACCTCCCCCGCCTTGATCGTCTTCCGTGCCAGCACGCGCTGGTGGCGCTTGCTCTTCTCCTGTCCCATCCATGTCTCCTTCCTTTCTAGAAAAATAGGTGGTCGCCCGCCCCCACTTTCCCCTGCGCCCGTAAGCACGGGGACCCGGAACCCGAATCATGCCAACTCATACCCTTGGACGGATGCGTCGTGTCCCACAATGGGAAGGGGGACTGTTGATGCGAACGCACCCTCTCCACGACCCATGGCGCCTTCCCAGCATGGTTCGCGATACGCACAGCGCGCACAGGCGTATCGGGTCATCCTCCTGGTGAACCCATGCTCCATGGCACGGCTGATCTCCAGTGCCCGTGGCACCACTACCTGCTCCCAGATCGACTGCACTTCGTGCATCCCACGGTAGATCACCGGCTCCTTGCAGAAGGGCATCAACGTCGCAGCGAACGCAGGGTCAGGAACCTGCCCAGCGGACTCGCAGGCCGCAACGTACGCCTCGGCACTGTTGCGTATGCGACGCTTGCTGACAGTCCCATCCTTGTTCACCTTGAACGGAGTGGGGTCCTCTCGGAGCACACGAACATGGGCCACCCGGAAGACACATAGCCCCAGCTGCCTCAGACCATACTGGTAGATGGCACTCTGCAGATCGAAGCGCAACGCCTCCACTTCTGCGTCATCGCTTTCTAGCTTGTTCACGAACTTCCAGTCATACAACGACGGGCCGACACCATCCTCACACACCCGATCCGGCTGGATGACGAACTCATCGAAGACGCCGATGGGCGGCGCGAGTGGAAGGACGATCCGTGAGTTGACCCCAGAGACGGTCCCATCAAGACGACACCCGCTTAGCCTCGCTGCCGCATGTGTCAGCTTGATCCGCGTCGTCCTGAACCGGTCGGGGCGGTGAAACTCCCCCCATCGCTTCACCAGGGAACACGCTTTTCGGGCGAGTTTGCCGCGCTGCTCATCATCGAGCCGCCCTCGTAACTCCTGCTCCACCGAGAGACATACTGCTGGCCCCACCTCCATGAGGTCGTTCGTGGCAAGATAGCGGTCAATGCCGGCGTGTGCCACACGCCCGAGGTACAGGCCCGATACGTCTTCCTGTGTCAGAGGCATCTGCACCCGATCGAAGTACCTCAGCTTGCTCTTGAAGGCACAGACCGGGAAGTCTTCAAGCAGCGATGCCGTGAGCCTCATGGCGATGGCGTTCTGTGCAGGATGCTCACCTTGTCGGTGATGAGGAGCGCGTACTTCGCGCGAAGCGGCATCACGACCCCGATGGCAAGCTTCTTCTCCGCCATGCGCTGGACGAGCAGCGGCGGCAGCCAGATCCCACGTGACGTCTTTCCTAGTTCGAACCATGCCTGCGTATGGTCGATCTCCGGGCCATGCTTCAAGCGCCGCATGGTGTCTCCGTCGACGACGGCCGAATGTCCCACAACGGCCGCACCACGAACGCTCTGATCCCACACTCCGCCAGTAGTCGCGCCGACGCGATGGCCGCGGCCTCGGTCGTGTGGTACTGGGCGTATGGTGCCTTGATCACCAGGAAGTTCGCCTCGCTCGGAAATGAAGGTTCTGCCATCAGCTCAGCTCCCGCTCGTCATCGTAGTCCTGACCGAGCCCAGCAGTCAGGTTCGATGCTGCGTCACGCAGCGCATGCAGACGGGCACGCTTCTTGGCGAGGATGAAGAGACGCGCACCACGTCGAACTGGACCGTAGTATTCGAAGAGACGTGACGCGAGCCGACGCATGCGTAGCGTGATCTCCATGTCCGTATCGACCGGGACGGTCCCAGCGTCGTGCTCGGCGAGCAACACGTCGAGGATCTTGGCTGCCTCCAGTAGCGTTTCCTGCGCCTGCCTGGCGATGTTGGCCTGCACACGCTCCCGCCCCAACACGAACTGGAAGTTGGACCATAGATCAGTGATTCGCATCGCATTGCTCCAGACCCGCCGTACAGTCCGGCAGGCAGTTGTGGGCCCCACCGCAGACAGGACACACGTCGCAGTGGGGGCAGTACAGTTCATCCGTGTCGAGGCAGAAAGCCAGCGGCTGCTGACACATATCACACACCTCTAGCTTCATGACACCTCCTTGACGTTGATCAGGGTCGCCGTCCATACGGTCAGCTTTCCCCTTCCAGCCTTCGTGACGCGCCCCTCTTGTGCCAGGTCAGTCAGTGCGCGATTCACCGTCGGGCGAGCCAGCCCAGTCAACGCCGCAATCTCGCCAGCCGTGCGCGAGATACCGGCGTGCGACGCCGCTCTCAGCACCAGGGATCGCGTCTCCGCACCACGCTCGGCGTTCTTCGCCGTGCCCCGGGCTCTGCCCGCGGACACGGCAGCATCATGGTCCTTCTGCTTGATGGACAGTGCTTCCTCTACCTCGGCCGCTGATAGCTCGCGCACCTCCAGGGGCGGGATGCGACAGTCATCGATGTCGACACCGAAGGGCGTCTTCTCGACTCCACCAGCAACCTTGAAGTGGCGTTGCACGGTGACAGCATGCGCTCCCAGGCGACGAATCTGCCAATCGACTTCGCTCGCTGCAGACATGAGGTTCGATCCCCACGTCTGCTCGCGCCCCGCGTCCCCAACCTCCTTGTTCATCTTCTTGGTGTGATGCGCGATCAGAAACGACGTGCCATACTCGGCCCGCAGCTGCTTGAGGAACGCCATGAACCCCGGGACCTCCGAGTAGTACCCGTCGAGGGCCCCAGCGAAGGCGTAGAGCGGGTCGAGGATCACGAGAGCCGGCCGCAGGCGCTCCACCTGTGCGCGAAGGTTCGCACGCCCCGACGCCTTGAGGTTCAGCCCCTCACCAGAGGAAAGCGTCACGGCCGGCGGCCGGTCGACCACTGGTGTGTCCAGCTCTTCCGGGTCGATGTGCTCCCCGCCTACGAACGGACGATTCCGCCGCAGCTTCGCCAGCGCCAGCGCCCCGAGCCGATCGGCCAGAACGGCCGGCGGGTCCTCCGCCTGTACGTACAGCACAGGACCAGGCGTGTGGACGGGGTAACGGCTCAAAAAGGGCTCACCAGTTGCGACAGAGAGCGCAAGGTCGAGAAGCAACCATGTCTTGTACGTCTGCGGAGGAGCCACCACCAGCCCGACCCCGCCGGCAGGCAGCCAGTCCTCGACCAGCCACGTCGTCCCGGCTCCAGAGAACTCGCGCATGTACTCCGAGAACGTCCACACGCGCAATCCTGGTGTGGTCGCGTCGATACGTGTCGGGCCAGCGCCCTCCTTGTCGTAGATCGAAGCGACACAGCTGTTGATCTCGTGCAGGTTCCACGGATGCTTGGTGTCCCCGATTGGCCAACGAAAGACGGCTGTACGGATCACCGCCTGTGCAACATCGAGGGGGATGCGCTGCTTGGCGAAGTACCCGGCGAGACGCGTGATCGCCTGTCGCTGCGACCCCACCTCTGTGCGACTGAGCGCCGCACTGATCCAGTTGGCATCGGTGCCGGGAGTCGAACCCGGTGCAGTCCCTGAGGGAGAACCCTCGGGTACACTGCGCCCCACCGGGGGACGCACCGATACAGGGAACAACATGTGCTCGATCTCAGGAGTGAAGAGTGGCAACGACAGGACGTGCACGCCGGGAGTGACCAGCTGGTAGGACCCGAAGTCGCCCTTCGTTCGCTTGTCTGGAGCCTGCGACGGCCCCATGACGATGTACCCACCATCACTGCGCACGTCCACGTGCGGATACTGCGCACGGTTCGGTTCAGCAACGCTCTTGATCGGATGACCGGGATGCCGGAACCAGTAGTGTGACCCACCTGAGCACGAGCGCGTCACCAGGGTTCCAAGCGCATCCCATGGGGCAGCGGACGCCCCCGCGTATGAGTCGACATCGACGACGACCACGCCAGAGAGCGCGCCAGTGACGACTGCGATGTTGCTCTGCGGACTCTCAGACCACCATGAGACAACCTGCTCTCTGGTGGGTCGAACTCGCTGGTACTGCCCCCAGCTGATCGTCCCCTTCTTGCTCCCTGGGGACAGCGGGATCACAGTCAGGCCGGCGTCATGATACGCCAACGCTGCCTCCGCGAGCGTCATCGCCACACCGTGCGTACCATCCAGTCAATCACGAACCCGAGGGGGACGCCGACCGCGATACCCAACACGGTCGCAACGACGCACTGCTCCACACTCACTGTGCCTCCAAGGCGTGCGTCCCCTTGCAGAGCACGCACGTGTTCACGTCGTAGTACGTGGGGAGTGTGCACGCTGGGCACTCCGTCATCCCAGGCGCGGTCCATGCAGCCTGCCCCGTCTTGCCGACACGGCTCGTCCCGCGATACAGCCGCTCGTTCTCAGTCATCATTCCTCTCTTTCTTGGTCACAGTCCCGCGATGCGGCGACAGAAGGCCATCGCTTGCGGCCATGAGCGCAGCCAAAGTAGTTGCACCTGTTGCCATAGCGTGGCGGACGGCTCCAGGGTCCAGCGCGAGAACGTCACAGCACGCCCTAAAGGTGAAGGGGTGCGAGTCGTCGTCAGGCTCTTCGCGTTCGCCTTCCCCACCAACACCCACTCCCCCGGCCGCCATCCAGGCTTGGGCTTCCCGTCCTTGCGCCTCCCGGATATGCTCTGGCTCTCGCTCAGGGTTGGCTCCCAGGATGCGGGAGAGCCCGTCCAAGAAGACGGCGAGGACCAAACGTCTGGCGCCGACGTGCCCCGAAGTTTTCCCCCACCCATCGACCGCCACCGCACCACCCCCATCTCAGTCCACCAGGGAAATCGGGTCGAAGGCCCGGCCGCGCCCATGATGGAATGGCTTTGCCGTAATCCGGAGCACCAAGTCGAACTGATCTCCCGTCTCGCCAAACCACGTAGACGGGTTGCCGCCATCAAGGAAACCGGGCCCAGCCATTCCAGACACCTTCGCCCAGCGCTTCCGCTTCTCCTGCCGCTGTCGTCGTTCGTCAGTCGTCATCCTCCCTCCCTGGCGGATTGAGATATACAGGCCGGCCTCACCAGTGTCAAGCCCTGGTCGAAACGTCGGCACTCGCGCGGATGTGCCGACGTTTCGACACGCAGGCCCGATACGTGGCTCCCCAGCAACCCCTGCTCAGTGTGGGCCATGATGCGCGGTGGGAAACTCCTGAGCAATCGCCTGGACGAGTGCCTGCATGGCAACGTTCTGGTTCTTTGCCAGAGACAACGCCATGCCAAGTGCAGCAAGCACTCGCTGTCCTTGGTTCTCCGCCTCTTCACCGAACTCGTCCACTGGTGACATACGCACCAGGAATTTCGCGCAGTTGTCGAGGTGGTCCTGCTGCAGGAAGATCAGCTTCGCCAGGTCAAGGAGGATGCTGGCCGGAAGCGCGAGGACCTGCGTCATCATGTTAGGTCCACCAGAAGGAGCAGGAGTCGCGACTGCCGACGGCGCTCCTTGTCCGCGTACTTCTTCGCGTCCGCCCGCTTCATCCATCGGCCCCTCACCCCGCGGGATCGTGCTCCCGTCGTCTTGCCGCCCTCTGCTCTGATCCGTCCGTTGGCCATCATGCTCCTTGGCGCGCTCCTGCGCCATCATGTCGCGGAAGCGTTGGTCTGCTGTTTCGTTGTACGCTTTCCATCGCGCGCTCCAGGACGCGAAGAGCGCGAGCGCCTGCGCTGCAAGTGCCTTCATTTCCACGCCCGCTGCGCCTTCCTGAATGCGTACTCTGTCCGCCAGTAGTTCCCCGCATCATCGCATGGAAACCAGTAGCCACCGCCATACTCGCGATGCCGCCGTTTGGTCGCATCTAACTGAGCACGCATCCGATCCCCGAGCATGGTATCATGCGTCGCCCCCTTCCCCTTGCGACCCATCAAACCAGTGTCTTCCAACGCACGGATAGCGCGGCACATCCCCGTCCGAAACTGGAAAATCACCGAGATCACTGCCCATGCTTGCTGCTCCGTCAAGGGCTTGCCGCCCTTGCACACCACGGTGTCACTCCTCATCGTTCCTCTTTCCTCAGTAGGGCAGCCATGCGCTGCGCGTGAACCGACGGCACATCCGTCGCTGCGACCTCATGCCCTTCGCTCGCACGAACACACCAGACAAGCCATGCCCCGAACGCGACCGGGCACGCACATCGACGCTCTGTGCAGAGTCTCGCATGCAAGAAACTCTGCGTTGTCCCGTCTCCGAACGTCACGACGTCACGGAGCAGGTTTCCGTCTTGTGTCACATCTTCACGACCTTTCCGCCTCGCATCTTGAGGCCGTTCTTCTTCAACCACTCCGTTCGTGACACACTCGGCACAGGAGGGGCGCACCCGGCCGGTTCACGCGTCGGCGCACGGTCACGCACCAGGTGTCGCGCCCGCGCTTCACGTGCTCTGGATCGGCGCATGGTCTGGCCACAGGGTGCACCTGTGCGTCCCCTGGCCACGGGGCCGGACTGTCGCCACCAGGGATCAAGGACTTCGTGACAGGCCCCGCAGTAGACGGCGGGGTGTTCCCCACTCGGGCGCACGACCACGGCGCATCCGTCCAGTCGGCGGCTGCACCCAGCGCAGCACCAGTCGGTGGCACCGACCGCGAAGTCTTCCCACCAGGTGGCATAGATCACTTGCACCGACAGTGCGTGGGCGTGTAGCCCACTGGTGGAGCGAAGGGGCCCATCGCCCAGAAGATGGCCGCCCCCAAGCCGAGGCAGAGCGCGAAGATCAGCAACGCGCCCCCCACCCCCCCATCGGCCCAGAGAGGACGCATGGGTGTGCTCATGGCCACAGGCCCGCACATTCCGCACGTCGGTTGTCGCAGCGATCCCACACGGGCCCACCATGGGCGGCGTCATGCGGGTCCTCCGGGTTCCTGCCCAAGTGCTTGCGACGACTCAAGACGTGCAAGAATTCATGAGGAATAGCTTGCAAGGTGTGTGTCGAGACGTACACCGTGCTGGCTTCTGTCATCCCTGCACAGTACCACTTCTGCCCGGTGACTTGATCTTCCCAACACAAGAACCCTGGCGCGTTCTTCACGCCTCGCTCACTGGTGTGAGGCTCGTTCTTCAAGATGACGATCTTGGGCGTGCTTCCCGGGTGTGGGATACCCGCACACAAGGCCATGGCGACGAAGCACGCACGCAACCCTTCGATCACAACGAACGGCATTCGGCCCCCTTCCCTAGAGCGCGGGGAAAGCCGGTTGAAGACGGCCGGCTCTCCCCGCGATGTTGTGTCGACTCAGGCGCCGACGAGAGAAATCCACTCCCGCTGTGGGCGACGGTTGCACCGCCGGTCACCAGGGGCGAACCCGAGCCCCGGCTTGGCGATGCGCGTCTTGCCGCGCCGTGCGATCGCAAACGCCGCAGCGATCAACCGAGAGTCAGCGCACGCGCGCCGGAACACGCGATCGTCGACCTCTGCCCACACGTCCGCCGCCGTGAACAGCGGCTTGCGCCGGGCCACGTTGTAGATGCTAGCCACCAGGCGGCTCTTCGCCTGCCCGACACTCACCGACTCACCGGTATAGCGGTGGAAGAGTGCCGTATTATTCCCGAGCTTTTTCGCCATGTTATCTCCTATCGGTTGGGCGCGTAGGGTCGCGCACGTTGTCACTCGTCCCGATCGTGATCCTCCACGTCACGGTACTCGTCTTGCTGATCACACGCATTGAACCATCGTTGTGTCGCCGCATCCTCTAGGGCACGCACGTGCAGCCGCAAGTCACGGATCACGTCCCCCATGACACGCACGCGTTCACGCAGGTACGCCTCGGACTCCGGCTCTTGTGGGTACTCTGTCTGTCTCATGATCCCTCCGTCGGCAGGCACTCGGGGTGGTAGTACGCCCGGAACGCCGGCCCGTCCTTGTCGATGAACGCGTCCGCCAGCTTGAGCATGGCGCCGCAGGCCAAGCACGGCACGCGCACCGCGTACGCAGCAAGGCTCTTGTCCTGAGTCAGGTTCATGGGAGGGTCACTCCTTCCGGCGAGAGCTGGAAGCATAGCCCGCAGATTGTCTCGCCGGTCTTGGCGTGCGTATGCACGTCCCGCTTCTGTACCTCGTCACACGTCTCGCACCCGAGCAACCATCCGCACCAGTCGCACCGAATGAGTAGGTGCGGTCGCCCCGTGCTCCCGTCGATAATAGACTCGATCATGCTGTCACCTCTACCACGAAGCCCGTGGTGTCCTTCTTGGCGCGCCCCTTGGCACGCAGGCCGACCACAACCCCGCCCTTCGGATCGAGGAAGCGCAGGTCATGCAGGTCGCCGTCTATCACCTTGCGGCCCGCCCAGGTGCGGGGAAGGGGCGCGCCCTTCTTCGTGCGGAACACCACGGCCACGTTGATGTGGCGCGAGAAGGCCTCGGCGACGGCGTCCGCGTTGACCTCGCTTCGGGAGAACGTGCGGTGCATGTTCTTCGGCTGCGCCGCCATGCGCCACGTCCGAAGCTTCGTATAGTCGTAGAACTGGATGCCCGGGAAGGCGCCCGCCGCGCGGTTAGCTAGTTGCGGGAGGTCGGAAGTGCCGTTCAGCCGGATAGCCGGGGTAAGGCCGAGCTTGCGGGCGCGAGCGATGTGCTTGCGGACGCCGGCTAGGAGCGCCGACTCGAATCCATTGCGGTCGGTCTTGTAGAACATGGTCCGAGCGAGGCGTGCTTCCTGAACGGCATTCGTACCGACGGTCGTCAAGCCAATGCCGCCACGGCCTGCCGTGTTGAGGCACGCGGCGATACAGCCCGGCGTTGCGTTCGGGCACACCGTTCCGAGGCCGGCCGCGTTCGCGGGCGCGAGGTGGAGCACGGCCGTAAAGTACCCGCGCGCCGTGCCCTTCATGGTCTTAGGATTGCCGGTGGTGAGCAGGCTCTTTCTCATGCGACCCTCCCTGCGATACGCAAGCATGTGCTCGCACTGATCGGGCGCTCGACAGTGAGCCGTACGCCATCGCCTGCGCGCATGCCGGCGCTATACGCGCCCTGATCACGCACACCGGCGGATGTGGTCTGTCGCTGGTACGGGAACACAGACCGCGACAGTGCACGCGCTGCCTGGGCGTCGTCGTAGAGCACCAGGGCGTGCGACTGTGTATGCGCCACCTGCCTCGCCTTGAACGCCTCACGCAGCCGCGTGGCAACCCGCGCAGCGCACCCGACACGGAACGCAATACCGGCACCCCGCGTTGTGGACGCCCGCCCGTACTCGCGGCCCATGCGCTCCACCTGCCCTGCGAGAAAGGCGTACAGTTCGCGTGTCACCATGATGTCTGTCGGCTTCCCGAAAAGATGCCACTCGCCCGCGTTCCCGGCCATGCTGAAACAGTACGAGGTATCAGCGCACGCCTTGCGCAGCACTCTCCGCCAGTGGGGGCACCGCAGCTGCACCTTGATCATGTCATGCCCGGTCGTCTCACGCGCCTCAGTGACATCGATGCAGTCCGCTTGCGCGAGCTTGTGCTCTTCAAGGAGAGCCTGTGCCTTCTCGGCCGCCAGGGTGGCTTCGGCCTCGGTCGCGCCCTTGTCGCGCGCCAAGCGTAGGAGCTTGAGCACGCGTGTCTTCACGTCGTCGAGTGTCATGGTTTCACCCCCCATGAGAGCAGGACACACACCACCAAGGCCGCGAGCACCACTTTCACGTCATCAAGAGTCATTCGACTTCCGCCTTTCGGCCTCTTGTTGGGCGCCGACTGCTGTGACCCCCGCCAAGAATCCAAAGATCGCTGCAGCAGAGGCATCCCCACCCTCGCACGTCATCAAACCAGCAATGAACAACAGTCCGATCGTGTAGACGTGACCCATGTTCATCCGTGGTGTGTCAGTGTTCATGACGTGCACCATACCAGGAAGGAGCACACGATGCAAGTGACGAACACCACCTTGACCTCACACCAGAGGGCCATCCTGTCCTGCTTGCGCGTCCATGCAGCGACTCGTTCGGCACGGCAGCTGGGGCAGGGGCAGACCGGCGAGCACGCACGCATGTAACTCATGACCGCACCACACAGGGCGGGTCGCACAGGCACTCCTTGATGCGAACCACTCCCGGCGTCTCGATGTCGAACATGTGCAAGCGCAGCCAGTCGTCATCCGTTGCGTAGAGGGGAGCCACCAAGGTGGACCGGTAGACCAGCGCAACGAAACGCTCCCCGTCGGGCAGGTAGTCGCCCCGAATCATGGCCGCACCCGATGCAGAGGCCGGCCACAGTCGGCTAGCTCCATGGCACAGTCAGCGCACACCAGGACCGGCTCACCAAGGCGATTAGCCGTGAAAGCCTCGTAGGTTGCCAAAGGGGATGCTGTGTTCGCGTACTCCCCGCAGTGCACGCACTGCCGGTCCGCCAGGTGGTTGAGGTGGCGGAGGGTGGCCAGGTCGTGCATGAGGCACAGTCTGGCCGTGCTCGCGTCTCGCTCGTAGGTCGCGTTGACGATCATGACTCGTTCTCCCTTCGTGCTTTGCGGTAGGCCGCCAGTGCGTCGTCAGTCATGGTGGTGGTACGAGCAACCGGCGTGCCAACCCACCCTCACGCCCACCAAGGGTTTCCAGCGAGCCCAACCATGCAAACCGGCGAGGCGTTGCCGATCGGCAAGAAACGGACGCCGTCACAGCCACAGGCTACAACAGGTGCTATAGCTTCCACCAGGGGAGCGCACGGCGGCCACCCCGCGACCCCCCTCTTTCCTACTCATCACATCACATACACACTCTCTCTTTAGAGAGAGAGTGTATGTGAGGTGATGAGGAGGAGGGGGGGTCGACCTAGGGATGCTTCGCACCACCCCTGGTGAGGTGAGAAGTACCG